>RCNI01001606.1_pt1 | contig 11970 bp, 9 predicted proteins | sample 2041151 | NCBI WGS metagenome assembly RCNI01 (sample SAMN09708214, study PRJNA481090) | feces metagenome | isolation source: feces | place: Antarctica: Albino Rookery
CTGAGAACGGCGGTTGCCGTGTAAGTGCCGGCATTGACTCCGCCGCCTTCGACCGAGAGGGTGATCTGGTCACCGGCAGCGAGGTTAGAGGCGGAAACAGTGGGCGCCTGCATCTGACCGTTGTAAATCAGGTCCGTGCTGCTCCAGTTCAAATCCAGTGTAAGTTTGGGGTCTTGGAAATAGCGCTGCCAAAGCTCCGTGCCGGGGGAGAGAACCTGAAGAGCCTCCACAAAGTTGGTGCTCTTGCCGTCAGCACGGGTGGTGATGGCGGCTTTGCCGTCCACATTGACCAGACGGAATCGGAGCATACCCTGACTGATCTCGTCGTCAGAGTCGGTGTAATACACGGCGCAGATGTTGCCGTTTTGGTCAAATTCGGCACCCCAAAGCGTGACGACATGGGAACGGGGACCGGCGCGGAAGGACAGCAGCACCATATTTCCCTCCATCAGCAGATACCGCAGTTCTCGGTTGATGGGTTCATAGCCGTTTTGGTAGTACCGGCGCTGGGTCAGACGCTCGGGGCCGAAGGCCTTGAAGAAGAAGCCGCCGTTGCGGTCAGGTCCCTTCTCTTGCAGCTTATCACGATCTGCGGGAGCATCGTTGGTTCCGCCGTTGGGCTTGAGGTAGTAGCCGTTGAGGAATTGATCCTGCAAAATGTCCGGCCAGTAGCCGTCCTGCTTATTGGCGAACTGTCTCAGAAAAATATCATAGATGCCGCTGTGCTGCTGATTCTCAAAGGAATTGCGCAGATAGTTCAGCCGCTGAATCTGAGGGTCATCGGGATTCTGCTCCAGATAGCGGTCGATGTTTTTTGCGTTGCGGGTCAGCCACCAGTGCAGAGAGTTGGACGCCGAAGCGGCAAAGCAAAGGTTTTCGTCGTTCTGAACGAAGTGTTCGCTTTTGTTCACATCGTACCAGCCGTTTCCGGCCTTGTAGGGGGCAATGTAGTCAATGTATGCTACCTCGCCATTGGCGTCGTAAACCAACTGCTTTTTGAATTCGTTGTTGGAGCCGCCCATCTGGGGAGGCGTAATACCCTGCGTCCAGAGAATGGTTTTGGGGAGATGATCCTCTTCGTTGATGTACTCCGTGACGACATTTCCATTCTTGGAAAGCTCGTCCTTCAGGCTGTATGTGGTCGAACTGGATGTCGCCGGAGCAGCCGTATCCTGCGATGCGGCAAAGGCAGTGGAGATGCTGGCCTGACAGAGGACACCAAAGGCCAAAACCGCACAGGCCGTGCGCTTTAGTATCGTTGTTTGTTTTTTCTCGTTCAATGGAAACCTCCTGATTTTTCCGTGCTGACGGATGGCAGCACATAATAATCCTATCATACTTACAGGATAACATAGCCTTTGACTAATGTAAACTTCTTTGAAGTGTTTTCTTGAAAAAGATGGAAAAGATGTGGAAAGAGTGAACTATTCTGCCCGGAGCGGAAAATGGAATTCAATTGACATTGAAAGCGGACAAAATTATAATAGACAGCATAACTGAGTCGATTGTGCCACAAACGCATTTGATCGTTCTGTGGAAGGCTTGAAAGACCGCTTTTACCAAAAAAGTTGCTGCCGGGCCACGGTCCGACAGCAACTTTGAAAACAGGGATTAGAGAATGGAAACGAAGGGGATGTTCAGCTCTTTGCTCCGGGCATACATCTTGATGCGCTCGTTGAACCGCTCGGCGGCAAGGGCACACTCGGCAGCTGTGGGATGATTCTTGATCATTTCCCAGCGAAGCTCTTTCTGCTCGGTGGGGGTGTGAACGCCGCCTTTGCCTTGGGCGTCGATCAAATTCTGAGCTACGGCTCCGTTGCACACGAAACCGCCGATGACATCGTTGTGATCTTTGACCAGATTTTCACCGGACTCCAGAACCTGATGGGCGTATGCGGTGTCGCAGTAGTAACCGAGGGTGCAGAAAATGCCCACGGCCTTGCCCCGAATGGTCTGGAGGAACTCCTTCATTTCATCGTTGGGATCACCGGAAATGCCCCAGTAGCCCAAAAGAATGATGTCGCCATCCAAAGTGGGCGCACCGTCCTTGAGGTTGTGGATGGATTTTTCTTCCGCCTCAATGCCGTTGAAAATTGCGTTGGCTACTCGCTGTGTGCAGCCGGTCAGACTTGAATAAACGATTTGAACTTTCATTATGTACTCCTTTTCTGAATGCGTTGTTTATTGGGTTGAAAGAGTAACAAATATTCCGATTCGTTTGCCCTTGATTCCTCTTATTATAACATATAATTTAACAAATGCGCAGATGGGTGCCTGGGATGAAGAAAGATAGAATCGTCCATTGAATATAAAAAAGTTGAAAAGAACCTTGTTTTTTGCCTGAATACGAAAGAAAGGAACTCATGAATACATTAAAAATTTTTTCGCTGATTGGATTGCTGCTGTATTTTGCGCTGCTTCTGATTGCAGTCACAAAAGAAAAGAAGAACCATAGTGTTCTGGACTACTTCTTTGCAGGGCGGTCGCTGCCCTATTGGGCGCTTTCCATTACCTTTATTGCCTCTTGGTGGGGTGCAGGCTCGGCTCTGTCCACCGCTGACCTCGCCTATCAGGACGGGTTGGGGGCCTTCTGGTACTACGGCGTTCCGGTGCTGCTGTCCACCTTCCTGATGATTCTCTGTTCCGGAGGCATCCGCCGTGTGGGTTATCTGACGCAGGGACGGATGATGGAGGCCCGCTACTCGGGCCGAACGGCGAAGTTTCTCTCCCTGCTGGTGCTGGTATTTATGGTGTTCAATGCTGCCTCCCAGATGGTGGGCGTCGGTGACTTCTTCGGCACCTATCTGGGTATCCCCTATGAGTGGGCGGTGCTGCTGGGTACACTGATCGTGCTGATCTATTCCATGTTCGGCGGTTTCCGGGGCGTGGTGCTGACGGACATTATCCAGTTCGTGCTGCTGCTCATTTCCGCACTGGTGGTATTTGTGGTTGGAGTCCGAAATGCCGGCGGCATGACCGGCATCCAGCAGGCGGTGCAGGCAGCCGGAAAGCCGGAGCTTCTCAATATGGGAGACGGAGCCTCCAAATATAGTATGTATGTCATCACCTTCGGCTGTGCATGGATGATTCAGGCCAATGTGTGGCAGCGCATCTCTGCCGCTCGGTCGGATCGGGACGCCCGGAAAATGACGGTGATGAGCTTCTTTGCCTATATTCCGCTGTACCTGATGGTGGTCTTTACCGGTCTTGCCGGCTTTGTCCTCTATCCTCAGCTGCCCAAGGGCGGCGTGGTGACGGCGCTGGTGATGGACTATCTCCATCCCGTGCTGGGTGCGGTGGTGTTTATTGGTATCTCCGCTGCAATCATGTCCACCATGGATTCTCTGCTGAATACGGCATCCATGACCTTGACGCTGGACCTGCTGCCCGCCCATGCCGACGAAACGAAACAGTTGAACCGTTCCCGTATGACGACGCTGGGGGTTGCTGTGGCAGCACTGCTGATTTCCTTGAAAATCCGCTCCATCCTCGCTATTTCTTGGATTGCTTCGGATATTATCACCACAGGTGTGTTTGTGCCGTTGGTTCTGGGCTTCTTCTGGAGAAGAGGAAATACCAGCGGAGCGTTCGCGTCCTTGGGCGTGGGCTTTGCGTACTGCCTCTATAATCTGGCCATCAGTTTTGGCGCACCGCTGCCCTCTTTTTGGGAGGCACAGTCCGCCCAGCAGGTGATCTTAGGTGTCGCATTGTCCCTTCTGGCTTATGTGGGCGTGAGCTTGGCCACGCCGCCGGAATATGAAAAGGCGGACGCCTTTATCCGGCAGGCAGGTTTCCGAAAAAACAAATAAAATCCGCAGAAAGATCGGGCGGCTGTGTCAAACCACAGCCGCCCGGCCTTTTGTGCAAAAAAGGTGAGTTTTTTTCTTGAAATTATAGTTGTTTGTAGTAAAATGAAATTGACCAAACAGAAAGGAAGTGTGTACAATGCTGGCGGACCTTTTCGCTCCGGCAAACCTGCTGACGACCCTTTTGTGCATTGCGGCGCTGATTCTGGCGGGCGTAGTGCAGTATCGGCTGTACCTGTCCTCTGTGTCCGTCTGGGTGCGGCGGCTGCCCATGTTGGTGTGCGGTGGCGCAGCGGTGCTGCTTCTGGTGCTGTCGGTTATCCTGTTTTTCTGGAATGCATGGTATGGCTTGGCCTGTTTTTTGGTCACGCTGGTTGCATTGCTGATGCTGATTGCCTGCGCCATCGGCCGTCTGGCGGCACGCGGCAAGCAGAAGCAGGAAGTGCCTCAGGCCTGATGGGCCTAATGGATGAACCCTATCATTTATAAAGTGAAAGCGGAACATTGCAGAAAATCGACTGGGATTTTCGTGCAGTGTTCCGCTTTGTTTTGGGATCAGGCTTCGAAAGAACTCGGATGCAGCTCACATCAGCCGAGCGCCACATCCAAAATCATCATGACCGTGAAGCCGACGGCAAAAAAGACGGTTCCGATGTCGGAGTGCTTTCCCTGAGACATTTCGGGAATGAGCTCCTCCACCACGACATAAATCATAGCGCCGGCAGCGAAGCTGAGGAAATAGGGAAGAGCAGGAATGATGAGGTCAGCGGCGAGAATGGTCAGAAGTGCGCCGATAGGCTCCACCACGCCGGACAGAACGCCGTAAACAAAGGACTTGCCTTTGCCCATGCCTTCTGAGCGGAGAGGCATGGAGATGATGGCACCCTCGGGGAAATTCTGAATGGCAATGCCGATGGAAAGAGCCAGAGCCGCCGCCAGAGAGATGCCCACATTGTCTGACAGGTATCCGGCAAAGACCACACCCACAGCCATGCCTTCCGGGATGTTGTGCAGCGTCACCGCAAGGACCAGCATCGTGGTGCGGTGGAGCTTGGTGTGGGGACCTTCCGACTGCTGTGCGTTTCGGTGCAGATGGGGAATCAGGTGATCCAGCAAAAGCAAAAATAGAATGCCCAGCCAGAATCCCACTGCAGCCGGAACAAAGGACCATTTGCCCATGTTCTCCGCCTGTTCCAGTGCCGGGATCAGCAGACTCCAGATGGAAGCGGCCACCATGACACCGGCGGCAAAACCGGACAAGGCCCGCTGGACCGAGAGCTTCAGGTCTTTTTTCATGAAAAAGACGCAGGCGGCACCGAGAGAGGTGCCCAAAAACGGAATCAAAATTCCGTACCAAGTATTCAGATTCAAATGAAATCCCTCCTTTTAAATTGTTCTTGCAAACGACAAGACAAGGGTGAAAAGCCCCTGTGAAGAATTGAAGTTAGTCAAGACTAACCATAGAATAGCACAATCCCTTCCGGTTTTCAATCGTTATCTTTCGAAAGAAGAAAAAGAGACGCAACATAGAAAAAACAGGCGCTGGAGCATGCTCCGGCGCCTGTTTTTTGATTTGTATGAGGATGGAGCGTCAATGCTTTCCCTGACTCAGCTTCGTAATCAGCTTGAGCAGGAAGAAATACAGGATGCCGCCTACACTGAGAAGCACAAAAACGGTGATGCTCAGCAAAGGGTGGACCACAAACCAGAGAAGCGCAGACACGGCCAGCACGAGGATATAGTAGATGGGCAGGAAGGTCTTGCTAAAACACTTCGTGTTCTCTTCAGTAAAGGTTTGCTGAGCCACCTCGGCGAAGTCCTCTTTCATTTGACCGGATACCTCGGATACCACCTCTTTCAGCTCCTCCGGGGAGTCGATGGTCACATCCTGTCCCTGAGCCTTCAGCGATTCCGCTACTTCGTCAATTTGCTTTTTGGAGATGAGAAAGCCAGCGGCTGCCATACCCAGAAAGAACACGCCCATAATTTTGAATGGGGTGAAGAAGAGGCTGATGCCGATCAGAAAGAAGATGCCGCAGCAGATGTAAACAAACGGTCTGGTGACCTTTGGGTTGTTGGTGGAGCGGGATTTGGTGGTGTTGTACCCCATCCGGGCCTTGCCGAAGGTTTCTCCGGGAGCGGCCGCAGGCCGGAGCGTGCGCTCCGAAACGATGCCGTCCTCGGGAGTGGTGCGGATGGTTTCTTCGGTGACAAAACTGCCGTCAGTGTTGATGTGTGTAACTTTGTCTTTTTCCATATTTATCGCTCCGTTCTGTTGTGGCATTGCAAGAGATAAAACCGGGGATGTTTCGTTCAAAGGCTCCGTCCTTTCGGGAAGTGTGGAATCAGCAGACGATTCTGAGCGTATGAACTGGTTTTCATTGGGAGATATGAGCCTAGTTTATTTGTTGCGGCCTGTTTTGTAAAGAGTCAAAATGATTACAAAAAAAGCAGATTTACCGGCTGGTCTGTTTAGTCGATCTGTGACAGAACAAATTTGTGTTCCGTTGGGGCTTACAAAATGGTCTACATAGTGTAGAATGACGGTAGACTACAAGATGTAGACCAAAAGGAAGGAGGGAACCTATGTTGGATTTGACAATGGGACCCATTGAGTCCCGATTTGCGGATATGATTTGGGAGAATGAACCCATCACCACGGCGGAACTGGTGAAGCGGGGAGAAGCAGAGCTGAACTGGAAGAAAAGCACCACCTATACCGTGCTGAAGCGGCTTTGCGGCAAGGGAATTTTCCAGAATCAGCAGGGAACAGTGACCTCACTGCTCTCCCGGGCGGAGTTCTATTCCGCTCAGAGCCAGCGGTTTGTGGAGGAAACCTTCCGTGGCTCGCTGCCTGCTTTTTTGGCTGCATTTACCTCTCGGAAGGGATTAAGTCAGGAAGAGGTGGACTGCCTCCGCCGTATGGTGGACGAGTATGAGGAGGGGAGCAAATGAACGCCCTGTTTCTTCAAGTGGTGAATCTGAGTCTTGCCGCAGGCTGGATGGTGCTGGCAGTGCTGCTGCTTCGTGTCCTGCTGAAAAAAGCACCTAAGTGGGTGAGAGGTGTGCTTTGGGGACTGGTGGCGCTGCGTCTGGTGCTTCCGTTCTCGGTGGAGAGCCGGTGGAGCCTGTTGCCCAGTGGAGAAACCATTCCCCGGGAAATGCTGCATATGCCCACTCCGGAAATCCAGAGCGGCGTGACCGTGGTGAACCAGACGGTGGACCCGGCACTGGCCCAGACTGTCTCTACGGCCGGTGAGGGCGGAAGCGGCCTTTTGTGGAATGTCACCTCCATCGCCTCAGTGATTTGGCTGGTGGGCGTGGCGGCCATGCTGATTTACGCACTGGTGAGTTTTCTTCGTGTCCGCCGAACGGTACAGGAAGGCGTGCCTTTGGGTGAAGCGGTCTGGCTCTGCGACAGAGTGGAAACGCCCTTCCTTCTAGGTATCGCAAAACCCAGAATCTATCTTCCATCTACCATGGCAGAAGAGGATATGCCCTATGTGCTGGCCCATGAAAAAGCGCACCTCAAGCGAAAAGACCATATTTGGAAACCCCTTGGCTTTATGCTTCTGTCGGTCTATTGGTTCCATCCGCTGTTGTGGGTGGCCTATTGGCTGATGTGCAAGGATATCGAGCTGGCCTGCGACGAAAAGGTGATTCGGGAACTGGGCGAGGAAAGCAAAAAACCCTATTCCCACGCCCTCATCAACTGCAGCGCACCGAGAAAGCTGACCGCCGCCTGTCCGCTTGCCTTTGGAGAAGTGGGAGTCAAAGAGCGGGTGAAAAGTGTGCTGAGCTATAAAAAGCCGGCCTTCTGGGTGATTGTGATAGCAGTTGCAGCCTGCGTGATCGCAGCGGTGTGTTTTCTCACAAAACCCGTGTCTGCGCAGCTGCCGGAAGGAATGGAACCGTTTCTGGATGAGGTCGTCGCCGAGCATCATCGGTCTCCACAGACCACAGGCTATCCCTGTATGGATTATGAGATTTTGCGGGTAGAGGAGCACAGAGATACCGTCACGATTTATGCGTGGGTGCTGTATGAGGAGTACAGCAGCGACGGAGCGGAGCTGCATCTGGAAACCGGCGCCCATACGCCGACGGTGATCACAGCGCAGAAGAACGCCGACCAGCAGTATCGCTTGGTTGAATATTGGACGCCGAGGGATGGCAGCTACTATTCCAAGGACATCCAGGCAAAGTTCCCCGTCCGGCTGTGGATACAGGCGATGGACAGTGAAAAGTGGATCGACGGTCAGAAGGAACGAAATCAGGCCAAAGCACGGGCGCACTTTGATACCCAGCCCAGATGGGAAGGGACAGGACTCGCTTATTTCGCCTACAATATGTCGCTTCTTACCCTCAATCCGGAAAAACGGGAATTCATGTTTGCCTATTCTCCGTTAAGCAGCTATATTGCTGCCGGAAGCTATGAGGAACAAGGGGATCTGCTGGTACTCTGTGACGAGGATGCTAAGAACATCTATACCTTCCGTACGGATGGAGAGCAGCTGGTGTTCATGGCAGAAGAATCGTCAGAGATGCCTTGGTATAGGCACGAAAGCGGTCCCTGTGTGCCGGATGGCGCTGTGTTTGAGAAAACCGAACAACGAAATACCGAAAGCTGACCATAGAAAAAGCAGCAGCATCCGAATTTGGATGCTGCTGCTTTGGTTTTCTGTACCTTACACGAGGGGAGCAGATTCGGCTTCTCGACGGCAGAAGTTTACATAAAAGATAATTCCGACGAGGGAAGTGATGGTCTCGGTCACCGGGAAGGTGAGCCAGAAGGCGGAAAGGCCAATCTGAGCGAAGAGGTAGCCCAGCGGTACAAAGAGGAGGATGGTGCGAACCACCGTCAGAAAGCTGCTTTTGAACGCATGCCCCACGGCTTGGAAAAAGACCGGATAGGTGAGGGAGGTCACCGCAGGGATAAAACTGAGTCCGATCCAGCGGAAGCCCACAATGCCGATGTCGATAACCGTCTGGTCGTTGGTAAACACATCCAGCATGGGTCCGGGAATCAGCACGAAGCAGAGGGTACCCAGTGCCATCAGCGTGATGCCCACCCACAGAGCGGTGTTCAGCGTCTTTTTGCACCGGGCGATTTTCCGGGCGGCGTAGTTGTAGCTGATCATCGGAACGATGCAGGTGTGGAGCGCACCCATGGGGATGAAGAAGAAGGCCTGCCACTTGTAATAAAGGCCCAGTGCGGTAACGGCAGCATCTGAAAACTGGGAGAGAATCAGATTCAGCCCCAAAATGTAAACCGTGAAGGCCGACTGCATGATGATACTGGGAGTGCCCAGCTTGTAGATGGTTTTCAGTTCGCCGGTATACTGGCTGACCGGGGGAGATTTCCGGAAGCCCTTGGGCATCACGATCAGTGCCGCTACAATCTGACCAGACACGGTGGCGATGGCGGCGCCGGAAATGCCCAGTTCCGGCGCACCGAACAGACCGAAAATGAGAATGGGGTCCAGAATGATGTTGGTGGCAGCACCGGCAATCTGAGCAATGGTGGGGGTTTTCATGTCGCCGTTGGCTTGCAGTACCTTAGACCACATGCTTTCTGCAAACAGACCGATGCTGAACACGCATACAATGCGGCCATAGTGAACCACATCCTGAATGACCTCCGGAGAGGTGGTGGACATGGCGGCGTAGGCGGGCAGCAGGAAGTAGCAGACAATGGCAAAGAAGAGCCAGAGAAACAAGGCCAGCGGAGCGGACATACCGGCAGCGTCCTCAGACTCTTTTTTCAGATTGACGCCCATACGGTGAGCCATGCAGGTGTTGATGCCCACGCCGGTGCCAACGCCGAAGGCGATCATCAGCAGCTGTATGGGAAAGATAATGGAAAGGGCGGTCAGGCCGGTGCCGGAGTAGTTTCCGATGAAGAAGCTGTCCACGATGTTATACAAGGCCTGAATGAGTTGGGCCAGCATAACCGGCGGAGCCATTTTCAGTAAGACTCTGCCGATGTGTTCCGTGTCAAAAAGATTGGTTTCCGTCTGAGTCATACGATTTCGCCTCATTAAGTAGTTTTGAATACTAAAAATGCGCTTAAATAAATTATAGATTTGGGGCTGAGTTCTGTCAATTGAGGAAGGAGAAAATAAAGGAGAAAAGGAAGAGAACGTTTCGAAAGTTCCGAGGATAAAATGGGAAGAGCGGCTTGTGAACCGAAAAACAGACAAAAAGCGGGAAAAATTTTTCAAAAGGGGGTTGGTGTCCTTCCTTTTTTGCTTTTTGTGTGTTAGAATATCTAGCTGTGATGAAAAAGCTCGGAGGGATGAGTATCATGGGTGCCATTGGTTTTGATAACGACAAATATCTGGCGATGCAGTCGGAGCAGATTCGCAAACGAATTGACCAGTTCGGCGGCAAGCTGTATCTGGAATTCGGAGGCAAGCTGTTTGACGACTATCATGCGTCTCGTGTGCTGCCTGGTTTTGCCCCGGACAGCAAAATGTGCATGCTTCAGCAGTTGAAGGATGATGTGGAGGTCGTTATCGTCATCAATGCGGCGGACATTGAGTCCAACAAGATCCGCGGTGACTACGGCATTACCTATGATGAGGATGTGCTGCGTCTGATCGACACTTTCCGGGAGCTTGGCCTCTATGTGGGCAGCGTTGTGCTGACCCGTTATAATGGCCAGCCTGCGGCGGACGCCTTCCTGAAGCGTCTGACCAATCTGGGCATTAAGAATTATCGCCATTATCCCATTGCGGGCTATCCGTCCAATGTGGCGCATATCGTCAGTGAAGAGGGACTCGGCAAGAACGACTACATTGAAACCAGCCGTTCTCTGGTGGTCATCACCGCACCCGGTCCCGGCAGCGGCAAGATGGCAACCTGCCTGAGCCAGCTCTATCATGACCATAATCGTGGTGTGAAGGCAGGCTACGCCAAGTTTGAAACCTTCCCCATTTGGAATCTGCCTTTGAAGCACCCGGTCAATCTGGCCTATGAGGCCGCCACAGCCGACTTGAACGATGTGGACATGATCGACCCCTTCCATCTGGCTGCTTACGGCGAGACTGCCATCAACTATAACCGGGATGTGGAAATTTTCCCGGTGCTGAGCGCAATTTTCCAGTGCATTCAGGGCAGCTGCCCCTACCAGTCCCCCACGGATATGGGCGTCAATATGGCGGGCAACTGCATCATTGACGATGATGTCTGCTGTGAAGCTAGCCGCAACGAGATTCTGCGCCGCTATTTTGCTGCCTGTGTGGACCTCTATAAGGGTACCGGCGATGAAAGCCAGGTGCAGAAGCTGGACCTGCTGATGAATCAGGCCGGTGTTTCTCCGGAAAGCTCTCCTGTGGTTATGGCCGCCAGAAAGAAAGCGGCAGAAACAGGCTCTCCTGCCGGCGCACTGCTGCTGCCGGATGGCAGCGTGGTGACCGGAAAGACCTCCGAAACGCTGGGCGCTGCTTCGGCTCTGATTTTGAATGCTCTGAAGGCCTTGGGCGGCATCGACGATCAGTTCGACCTGATTTCCGCCCATGTTCTGGAGCCTATCTGCCAGCTCAAGACCCAGCACCTCAGACATCATAACCCCAGACTGCATCCCGACGAGGTGCTGCTTGCTCTCGCAATTTCCGCCCTGACCAACCCCATGGCGGCTTTGGCTCAGGACCAGCTGGACAAGCTGCGCGGCAGCGATGCCCACTTCTCCGTCATCATCAATGAGGAGGATGAGAACCTGCTCCGTCGGCTGAATATCAATGTCAGCTGCGAACCTCATTACGAGAATAAGCGCCTGTTCCACAAGTAAGAGTTTAAGTGTATATAAGTAATCCCGTTTGGATCACAGTGATGTGATCCAAACGGGATTTTTTGTGAGAAACGGAGTGTCGGTTTATTTTGTAATGTGCTCCAGCTTGGCGGATACCATTCCGATCAGATCCGTCGGAGCTAATTCCATCAGCATACCCACATGACCGGCGGAAACGAGGATGGTTTTCCACTGCTCTGCGCTGGCATCCAGCACGGTGGGGAACTGCTTTTTCATACCAACCGGAGAGCATCCGCCGTGGACATATCCGGTCAGTGGAAGAAGATCCTTCTGCTTGAGCATTTCGATTCGCTTCACACCGGCCGCTTTTGCAGCCTTTTTGAGATCCAGCTCCTCACTGGTGGGAATGCAGAA
>RCNI01001607.1_pt1 | contig 11968 bp, 11 predicted proteins | sample 2041151 | NCBI WGS metagenome assembly RCNI01 (sample SAMN09708214, study PRJNA481090) | feces metagenome | isolation source: feces | place: Antarctica: Albino Rookery
AAAACATATGGTTATACTCATTACTATAACCAAGATCTGCTGCCACATCAAGTCTCCATCCATCTATATTATATGGGGGAGAGACCCATTTCTTACCAATATCAATAATATACTCCTCCAGTTTTGGAGAACTTTCATAATTAAGTTTTGGAAGTGTATCGTGTCCCCACCATCCATCATAAGATGTGTTGTATGGCCATGCGGAAGGATTTTCATTATTAAACTGAAAAAAACTGTTGTATGGACTGTCCTGACTTATAAACGCTCCTTTTTCATATTCTTTCTGTTGTTCATAAATTCGCTCTCTGTCCATCCATTTGTTGAAAGATCCACAATGATTAAATACGCCATCAAGGATAACTTTCATCCCTCTTCTGTGCATTTCCTCTACTAACTTGATAAAAAGTTTGTTGCTTGCTTCCAAATTTGCCTTGTTTCCAGTACGCTTCTGATATTTCGTAGCACTAATATTGTCCGTTGCCCATTCTGGGAGAATTTCTCCCCCGTCTTCCACAATTTTCCCATAGTGTGGATCAATATAATCATAATCCTGAATATCATACTTATGATTGGATGGGGAAACAAACAGAGGGTTAAAATAAATCACTTCAATTCCGAGTTCCTCCAGATAGTCAAGCTTATCCATAACGCCCTGAAGATCTCCACCATAAAATCTGCGCACATCCATAGATTTGGGAAGTTCGTCCCACTGTTCTACTTTCTGACACGGCTGGCCGATATAAATATATTCCCGATCTTCCACATCATTTTTCGGATCACCATTATAAAAACGATCCACAAAAATCTGATACATTACTGCACCTTTTGCCCAATCCGGTGTGGAAAATCCAGGCACAATCATAAAAGAATAATAAGGCTGATAATCTTTTGCTACTCCACATCTATTGTAATAACAAAGTTTATTTCCCTTTTTTATCTGAAAACAATACAAAAACGTTTCATCTGTTAATTGCCATTCTATTTCATAATAATCAAACGTTGCTTTCGACTGAACCTTATGCATCCGATATATATTTGATTTTGTGTACAAACACACGTCATCCACATCATCTTTCGCTGTTCGAAATCTGATTTTAACTTTTTCGTTTTCCTTTGGTTCTGCCGGAATAATATAACTGGACGTTCCATCACTAAACAGTGCGTCCTCAATCATAAGAAACCTCCTTTGAGATAAGTGTTTCTTTTACTTAACTCTACTTCTCTTCAAACAGTGATTCAAATTCACTCCTTGTAATTTTTTCTTTTTCAAGTAATAAATTTGCACAGTTATATAATACATCGCTGTATTCTTCAAGCATTGATTTGGCTTTTATATAACACTCATCTATGATTCGTTTGATTTCTTCATCTATTGTGCTTGCTACTTTTTCTCCATATCCTCGAGATGTGTGTCCAAAGTCACGTCCAATAAATACTTCATCACTGTCATTATCATAGTTGATAAGACCAAGTCTTTCAGACATACCAAACTTTGTAATCATGGATTTTGCAATAGCTGTAGCCTGTTTGATATCCTGTGATGCACCTGTTGTAATATCATCAAATACTTTTTCTTCTGCCGCACGTCCACCAAGAGACACTATAATTTCCTGAAGCATTTGCCCTTTTGTACTAAACATATCATCTTTTTCTGGAAGAGGCATTGTGTATCCCCCTGCCCCTCCTGTTGGAATAATAGAAACACTGTATACAGGTCCAACATCTGGAAGCAAATGATATAAAAGTGCATGACCCGATTCATGAAACGCAGTAATACGGCGCTCCTTTTCCGAAATAACACGGCTCTTTTTTTCTGGTCCAATTCCTATTTTTACAAATGCATGACGAATATCTGCCTGCTGTATATACACTCTTCCTTCTTTTGCAGCAATGATTGCAGACTCATTCAACAGATTTTCAAGATCTGCACCTGTAAATCCGGCTGTAGTCTGTGCAATCTGTTTTAAATCAACATCATCACCTAGTGGCTTGTTATGGGCATGAACTTTTAAAATATCTTCTCTTCCTTGCACATCTGGACGTCCTACCATAACAGTACGGTCAAATCGCCCTGCTCTTAGGATGGCAGGATCGAGAATATCTTTTCTATTTGTGGCTGCAATCACAATGATACCTTCATTGACGCCAAATCCATCCATCTCGACAAGAAGCTGATTCAAAGTCTGCTCACGTTCATCATGTCCTCCTCCGAGTCCACTTCCTCTTCGTCTTCCAACAGCATCAATTTCGTCAATAAAAACAATACATGGAGCATTCTTTTTTGCATCCTGGAAAAGATCACGCACTCGTGACGCTCCTACACCAACAAACATCTCCACAAAATCTGAACCTGAAATGCTGAAAAATGGCACCTTTGCTTCTCCGGCCACTGCTTTTGCAAGTAATGTTTTACCAGTACCCGGAGGTCCCTCAAGCAAAACTCCTTTCGGAATTCTCGCCCCCACCTGAATATATTTTTTAGGGGATTTCAGAAAATCTACGATTTCTTCCAGCTCCTCTTTCTCTTCCTTTAAGCCGGCAACATCTGCAAATGTAACCTTCTTGTCTGCATCTGTTGTCAACTTGGCACGGCTTTTTCCAAAGTTCATTGCTTTATTATTTGCCCCGCCATTTTGACGATTCATAAGGAAAAACAGCAGCATTACTCCTAAAAATGTAATAAGAAGCGGCATTAAAAATGTACCAATCCACGAATCTCGGGGTACATCAAGCATCCTGTAATCCACTCGATCTTCTAAAAGTCCCTGAACTTCTTTTACATCTGACACATTCACGGTCTTGACAGTCTTGCCATCTTTAAGTGCAACTGTAACAATTCCTGTTGGAACAACCTTGTTTGGGCGAATCACCACATCTTGTACGTTTTCATTCCGCACTTCTTTCACAAAATTCTGATAAGTCATTTCCTGATTTTTGATCTGCATACGATTAGTCATCCACAGGACCAAAAACATAATTATCAGAAATATCAAAAAGGCAGCTCCTCCAATGCCTTTATTCTTTTTATTTTCCAATAATAATTTCTCCTTCCTATTCTACGCCTTTTACCACACCGATGTATGGAAGATTTCTATAATTCTGAGCATAATCAAGGCCGTAACCAACAACAAATTCGTCTGGGATCTCAAATCCAACATAATCTACTGTTACATCCTTTTCTCTTCTCTCAGGTTTATCTAATAATGTACATAAACGAATGCTGTTTGGATTGCGTTTTTTAAGAATATCCATGAGATAATACAATGTTCTTCCTGAATCAATGATATCCTCAACAATAATGACATCTTTTCCTTCAATAGATTCATCTAAATCTTTTGCAATACGAACTACTCCACTTGATTTTGTTCCATTTCCATAACTACTTACACTCATAAAATCTAAAGATACTGGAACACTAACTCTCTTTGAAAGATCAACCATAAAGAATACTCCGCCTTTTAAGATACATATCATGTGAATCTCTTTTCCTTCATAATCTTTACTAATCTGTTCACCAAGTTCTTTGATTCTTTCAGTAACCTTTTCTTCTGGTATTAATACTTCAATCTTCTCTGCCATCTTTTTTTCCCTCCACTACTGTAATCTCCAGTATATTTTTAGTCTTTCTGGTTACCTGACAGGCACTACTCATTCGATATCCTACAATCCACATTATCTTTTCATCATCACAGATCAGCGGAATCTGGTCTCTTTGCTCTGCCGGTATTTTTTCATTGACAAAATAAGACTTAATCTTTTGTTTTTTCCCCGTTTTGTCAATCACGATATGATCCCCTGCATGCCTGTTTCTGGCAATCAGGGTACCTTTCATTATATCATAATCAAACCATTTCGTGTAGTTTTTTTGCGGTATCTGTTCCATTATAATTTCATTTGACGCCCACACTTTGCATGTAATCGTCAAATTCCATTTAGATATATATGTTTCCCCAGGAATGTTTATTATAAACTCCTCTTTTTTCTCTTTATTTGCATCATTTTTCTTTTCTTCTGCTTTATAAAGTAAAATTCCTTCGTAGTTACGCACCGCTTTTAAACCATACGGAAGATCTATGCTTTTTCCACACTGCCTGTTCATAAGCGTATAAATTGCTTCTATGTGAGCAGCTGTAATATCTCTTTGCGCACCTGACGTATATGCAATACATTTCTGAAGCAGCGTCTGCTTTATCACATCATGTAATTCATCATAAGATTCCTTAAAAATCTGCACTTTTGTGTTGTCTTTTTTATCGACACAGAATTTCATTGCCTTATCTGTCTGCATTTCCATATACTCCCACACCTGACAAAGCTGTGCCATTGTCTCATTCATATGCTGAACAGCCTGACCATTAACCCGTTGTTCCAAAATAGGGAGTACAGAATGCCTGATTTTATTTCGCGTATATTCCTGTTCGTTATTTGTTTCGTCTGTGCACCATCCACAATTTTGTTTTTGAACAAATTCTTCTATTTCATTACGTGTCAGGCAAAGAAGGGGACGGATAATATTTCCATTCACCGGGCGAATTCCACCTAATCCTTTCAATCCTGTTCCTCTGACAATATTCATCAAAAGTGTTTCTGCATTGTCATTTTGATGATGAGCCATTGCAATCTTTGTACCGTTTTCTTCCCGCAATACTGTGTCGAACGCTTCTCTTCTGGCATCACGTCCGGCTTCTTCAACAGATTGTTTCCTATTTCTTGCAATTAATTCCACTTCTTTACGAAAAACTTTACATTTCACATGGTGTTTTGCACATAAATCAACTGTAAACTTTTCATCGGCCAAAGCAGCTTCCCCTCTGATACAATGATTTACATGAACCGCAATGACATCAATGTCATACTTTTTTCTTAATTCAAGTAGCACAAAAAGCAGGCATACCGAATCTGCTCCGCCCGATATCCCTGCGATAATCCTGTCGCCATTTTCAATCATGTGATATTTTTTTATATATTGTTCTATTTTCTTCATCATATTTTAACTATATCTAATTTTTCTTTTGAATGCAAGAACTTGTATTATCTCTCCCACATTCCAATAACTAGAACGGTCATATCATCCATTGGCGGCTTTTCATTCCAGTTCAGTATTTGTTCAAGAATATGGTGGGCGAGATCTTTGGGGTTATTAATATTTGTTCCCTGGATGATGGTTTCCAAAATTATCTCTTGTTCTCCTACCGGAAGGGCATCCATAATACCATCTGTAACCATAATAACAAAATCTCCATCTTCCAACTGACGTACGATAGAATCAAGTTCTATTGTATGAAGAACTCCGATCGGAAGACTTGATGATGTAAGAAGTTCTACTTTATCTTTCTTTTTAATAAATGTGGAAGAAGCGCCTGCTTTAATAAGTTCACATTTTCCGGTATATAGATCAAACACACTTAAATCTACCGTTGAAAATCGAATTTCTTCTCTTCCCATCACCAAAGTAGCATTAATCATCTGGATCGCCATTTTTTCAGGAAATCCAGCTTCTAAAAGTTCTTCCAAAAGCTCTATTACAAGTGTACTTTCACGGCATGCTATTTCTCCTGATCCCATGCCGTCTGAAAGAGCAACCCCCTGCTTTCCACCTGGAAGTTCCATCATCGTAAAATTATCCCCTGAGATACGATTGCACCCTTTTCCTATTTTTGCAATTCCTTGCAATGTATAAAAAACCGGTCCTTCCATACACACAATCGTAGTATATTCTCGTCCCACAATCTGATTGTTTGTTCCATCAGAAACAATTTTCCGTCCAATTGTCTCTGATATGGCACGGATGATCTCTTTCATCATTACACATTCTTTCTTCATTGCACGTGCAATCACTTGTATTTCATATTTTCCATCTTTATTGATCAGAAGATTTATACTCAATACACGCAATCCTAGTTTTCTCAAAGAATCCATGATTCTTTTTTCCATTCTTTCATCCGTAAAAATACTATCTTCAAGTTCTTTTGCTGTGACACGAAGCATATCTGCAAAGGTATTCATCTGTGCTGCACATCCTTCTCGACTTTGCACCATCCTGTTTGTCCACATCATATTCTGCCTCGCCTCATGAAAAGCTTCCAAAGTTTCCCTTAAAAATCTGGGAGCCCGAATACATTTCGCCTGCAAATTTCGTTTCGTTTCTGTATTCAACTCGTTTCCATAACGGTCAATAGCAGAAAGAATTTCATATTCCATCTGACAAGTATGTACAATATTTTCGTTTAAACACCAGTCACACTTCTCACATTTTTTGCATACTTTTTCTTTCACATGTTCAAAAATAGAATCGATTTCTTCATTCGTAAAACATTTTTTCTTTTCTTCGAGTCCTATAAATATCTGCGATAATCTCTTTAAAGATTCTGAAATTTTTTCAATCTGAACCACATAGGGACTTGTATGAAGGACTTGTCCATCACTCATCTTTTTTCCTCCTGTCCTTTTATTCAAGTCTATACAACTTTTTACGCAATATAAAAGCCCCGGATTTCTTCCGGAGCTTGTCTTTTGTAATCATCATTATTTAACTGGTTTAAAAATAATTTCGTCTGGATCAACAAGACCTAATTTATCTTCTGCGATTTCCTTTTCAAACTCTTCTGTCGTAACATAATCTTTTAATTCTTCTATTTCTTGCGCTCGTTGCTTTTGTTCATCAATCTGACGCTGAAGTTCTTCTTGCTGTTGCTCGTATATCTCATTTTTCTTTTTAAGACTTATCGCATTCATCAAAAGTATTCCTACAAGAAAAACAAAGACAATACTAACGAGTGTCGCACTTCGACGATATCTTCCAAACAGATATCGATTCTTTTTAGGTCTCGCCTGTGTACGTTTCTGCTTGTTTTTCATTTTTATTCACCCTACTTATCTGAATCTTTTCATCTTCATTTTATCTTTTCCTGTTTTCTTTTTCAAGTTTTTTCTTGACTTTAAGATATATTTGCTTTCCCTTAAAACAAATTCCCCAGATTATTCCAACTCCAAGAAATATTCCGATCACAAAAAAGCAACGGATGTTTCCATTTGTCGCAACGTACATCTGCCTAAATAAATAGACTGCAGTCAACAACCAGAAAACCATATCTTCCACATCTATCATCCATTTTTTGTGTGAGATTAGGTAACGAAATAAATATAAAAGCTGATAGGAAAGCATCACAAACATACCTGATAATATGGCATAAATAAAAACGAAAAATTCTTTTCCAATCCCAAACATTATGTATTCCTATTTAAATAATTTTGCAAAAAAACCGTCTTCATGGTGCATGGTCTGATTTACTCCTGAGTACACAAAGCTGTCCACAGTCCCCGCCAGGTCAACTTCTCCTTTTTCTAGATTCAATCTGTTTACATGAAGATCTGTTCCTTTCACTGTCAATAGTCCTTGCTCTGTCTCAAGTAATATTTCGTTGAGATCAAAAGAGATCACATCTAAAACACCTGTAACCATACCGCTTTTTCGGTTATTAAAAACCACTTTATGTGCCTTTGGCATCTGCCTTTCTTCCATACACATTCCCCTTTCACTATACTTTAATATGTATATGAAAATATGGAATAAATTATTCCTGTATAGAAGGCTATAAAATAATTTTTACAGGTAACGGAACATATCCTTTGCTTCTTCTTTTTTCGTTGTCTCCTGAATCATAAGAACTTCCACTTTTACAGTTTTTGTACCAAATTGAATTTCGATAATATCACCGGCTTTCACTTTTACAGAAGCTTTTGCCACTGTTCCATTGACCATAACACGCCCTGCATCACATGCTTCATTTGCTACAGTTCGTCTTTTGATCAATCTTGAAACTTTTAAAAATTTGTCTAAGCGCATTTTTTTCTCTCTTTCATATTCATATAAAAAGCACTTACAATGCGAACATCATAAGTGCTTTCACTTTGTTTTCTTAAATAACGGATAATCCTTAAGCGTTTACAGCATCTTTTAATGCTTTTCCTGCTTTGAATTTTGGAGCTTTGCAAGCTGCAATGCTCATAGTTTTTCCAGTATGTGGATTTCTTCCTTCTCTTGCAGCTCTTTCACTAACTTCAAATGTACCAAATCCTACTAACTGAACTTTTTCACCATTTCTTAATTCTTCAGACACTACATCAATAAATGCCTTTAAAGCTTTTTCAGAATCTTTTTTAGAAATATCTGCTTTCTCAGCAATTGCTGCTATAAATTCTGTTTTATTCATGGATAATTTCCTCCTCCTGTTTGTACTGGGATAATTTATTCTCCAGTTCAAAATATGCATAAAAGCCCCTTATCCGTGGCTTTCCTTAAATATTGTTATAACTGTTTCCAATATTTTTGTCAAGGATTTTAACCATATTTAACTTTACAATCACTGATATATTACATTTTTATCCCTTATCATACACAGATTGTCTATGATCTAAAGCATTTTATCGATCATAGCAAGAACCTCTTTACCCATCTGCGCAGATTTTTCATCTGCATCTTCAAGAGATGTTCCTTTTACTCCATAGTAGAATTTAACTTTTGGCTCTGTTCCTGAAGGTCTTACGCAAAGCCATGCATCATCTGTAAGATCGTAATAAAGTACATTGGAATTCGGAAGACCTGTTGTTGTAACTTCTCCTGTAGCCATGTCTTTAATTGTATCCGCTTTATAATCTCTTGCTTTTACCACATCATATCCTGCAATCTGCGCTGGCGGATTCTTGCGGAGTGTTTCAAGAATCTCCTGAATTTTTGCAAGTCCCTCAATACCTTTTAGCGTAATAGCCTGAATATCATCTTTGTAATATCCATAACGCTCGTACATGTCAATCATGGCATCCCACAGTGTCATATCTTTTGTTTTGTAGTAGGCTGCGGCTTCACAAAGAGCCATTGTAGCAACAATCGCATCTTTATCTCTTGCATGTGTCCCGATCAGGCAACCATAGCTTTCTTCGAAGCCAAATAAATACTGTCCTTTTCCAGATGTTTCAAATCCAAGAATCTGCTGTCCAATAAATTTAAATCCTGTAAGGACTTCGATCAGACCTGTATTGTAATATTTTGCAATGGCGTCTGCCATGTTTGATGTAACAATAGTCTTGATAAGGTATCCGTCTTCTGGAAGCCCTTTAAGTGCTTTTCTCTGCCCAATCTCATAATCAGCAAGTAAACAGCCAGACATATTTCCTGTCAGCGTATGGTACTCACCATTTTTATCTTTTACACGCACACCAAGACGATCTGCATCAGGATCTGTTGCAAGTACGATATCTGCATCAATCTCTTTCGCAAGTTTTAATCCAAGTTCAAATGCTTCTTCCGCTTCTGGATTTGGATAGGAAACAGTTGGAAATTCTCCATCTGGAAGTTCCTGTTCTTTCACAACATAAACGTTTTCAAATCCCAGTTCTTTTAAAATACGGCGTGCCGGAATGTTCCCTGTTCCATGAAGTGGACTATATACAATCTTAAGATCTTTACCAGCTGCATCGATCGCTTCTTGATGAAGAACCTGTTTTTTAAGCTCTGCTATGTATGCATCGTCAACCTGCGCTCCGATCACTTCATAAAGACCTGCTGATTTTGCTTCTTCTAAGCTCATACTCTTCATAGTTGTATAATCCTCAACAGCCTTAACTTCTGCCATGATACCCTTGTCATGTGGTGGAGTGATTTGTGCACCATCTTCCCAGTACACTTTATATCCATTATATTCTGGTGGATTATGGCTGGCTGTAATATTGATTCCTGCAACACATGCCAGATATCGAACAGCAAATGACAGTTCTGGTGTCGGTCTTAAAGACTCAAATACGTATGCTTTGATACCATTAGCTGCCAGGCAAAGTGCTGCTTCCTGTGCAAACTCTGGAGACATACGACGTGAATCATATGCAATCGCAACTCCTTTTGCAGCATTACCACTCTTGATAATGTAATTTGCAAGGCCCTGTGTTGCTTTTCTTACAGTGTAGATATTCATACGGTTTGTACCTGCACCGATAATTCCTCTTAATCCCGCTGTACCAAATTCAAGATCTGTGTAAAAGCGTTCTTTAATCTCATTCTCATCATCTTGAATGCTTATAAGCTCTTCTTTCGTTGCTCCATCAAAATAAGAATTGTTCAACCATTCCTCATATCTTTCCTTGTATTCCATTTCGGTACCTCCTACTTCATACTATAAGCTCATTATACAACAGCCTATCGTAAATTAAAAGCCAATATCTCTTTTAAAAATTTTATCTTTCTATCTGTCTGTTCTGTTACAATTTTCAACTTTTCCACATTTTTTTCTGGTATCCATGCTTTATTGGAATGATAGTATGTGCTTGCCATTTTCCAGAATTTTTCCGGATAAGCAAGGCATAACGCCAGATATTCTTTTTCAATGTCTGTCAATTTTCTTTCCTGATCATATGCCTCGAGCATGGATTTTCCCAGTTCGTGATCCCATTGATTTTTTTCCATAACCTTTCGCATAAAATAATATAAATCCTGCATCTGAACATCGATTCTGACATGTTCGAAATTAGTAATCACAGCTCCCATTGGTGTAAGAAGAACATTATGGTAATTATAATCTCCATGAACCAGAGTTTTTTGTCTTACACTGTCTGTGTATAATTCTTTACACCCTGAATTTTCTAATCTTTTGGTTGTTTTTTCCGCAAGATCATACATCTTTTCAAAATTTTCCAGATATAGAAATTCAAAACTTCCTTTAGAAACTCTTTTTCTCATATAATTTCGCACTTTTTTCATTTCACGATTATGCCTTAAAAATTCATCTTGCAATGATTTTCCTATCAATAGATTTGATGCTTTGATACCCTCTTGATCTTCCGAAATTATTTCTTTTCTTTCCCATTTCCAGTCTTTATGAAGTTTTGCAAGTTCTGACACCGCACAAAGAATTTCCTTTTCATTTCTGACATCACATTCCTTACCAATAAACCAGTTCTTCATCATGAAATCCTTTCCATATCGGGACGTGGTTATCAACTTTCCCTCTTTGTTATAGATTGGAATGTCTGCTTTGATTTTCTTTGTTTGCTCAAGCTCACTGAGAATTTGATACAGCAAAAGGGCACGCCTGTCTGAAACTTTCGTTTCTTTTAACAGCATCGTACCCTCTTTTGTATCGCAAAAAAACGCACCTCTTATCTTACGGGTGCCTTTTATTCCCAAGTCATATTGTTCTAGGATCTCTAATTCATATTCTTTCATGGCTGCCCCCTGTTCCTACAATTCATAACTCTTTTTAATGTATGAAGGGGACAGCCATAGTATGCTATATCGCCAATTTTTCTTTTACATATCCAGCTAATTTTTCTTTCGTATTCATATCTGGATAATCAATTACAAATTCAAGGAGTTCAGAAAGCATTTCTCCCATCTCACGGCCCGGCTTCATGCCAAGCTCTTTTAAATCTGTACCGGTAATGGCCAGTTGTCGTAATGTAACACAATCATCATTTAAAATTGTTTCCTGATACAATTCACGCATGGCAATAATATTTTCAATCTTTTCGCGTCTCTTATATGGACTTTGCGCTTTCACATCAGCCAGCCGTACTGCCAGATAATATGGGAACAGATCTACTCCGATCCTGTTCATTGCACGACGTACATTCTGTGGTGTTGCCTCTATTCTATAATCATGATAACACACAAGACGTGTTACTTTTTTGACCGTATCATTATCAAATTTCAATCGTCTCATTACTGTTCTTGCAATTTCTTCACTTACAATTGCATGTCCTTTAAAATGATCGATACCTTTATCATCTGTTGTTTTCATCATAGGTTTTCCCATATCATGAAATAACATCGTAAGACGAAGTATTTTATCTTTTTTGACATTGCGAAGAGCCTGAAGCGTATGGTCTGCTACATCATATTTATGATGTGGTGTATTTTGAGTCACTCCAACCATCACATCCCCCTCCGGAAGGATCACTTTCGTTATCCCAAGAGTGT
>RCNI01001608.1_pt1 | contig 11963 bp, 12 predicted proteins | sample 2041151 | NCBI WGS metagenome assembly RCNI01 (sample SAMN09708214, study PRJNA481090) | feces metagenome | isolation source: feces | place: Antarctica: Albino Rookery
GCGGAGATGGAGGGATTTGAACCCCCGCACGCCTTGCGACGCCTATCGGATTTCGAATCCGAACCCTTCAGCCACTTGGGTACATCTCCGTATTTGTATGCAATAAAATTGATACCATATTATTATACCAAAATTACGCAAAAAAGCAATTGTTTTTCATCGGTTGAAGTGAAAAATTGAGAATAAGTGCTCCGCCATCCACGATAGACTCTTGGTGAGGTGATTGCATGAAGCGAATTCTGGTTTCCGGAAGTAAGGGCTGCATGGAAGCGTATTGTCAGGCAATCCGCCGACAAGGGTTGCTGTGTGATGCATTTTATGCGCCTATGGTAGAAGCAAAGTCGTATCACGGATTGGTGCTGTGCGGAGGAGGAGACTTGAACCCTCGTTGGTATGGGGCGGAGAATGAAGGATCAAAGCAGATCGAATTACCCCGGGAATGTTCGGATGTAATGCTCGTTACGCAGTTTGCAGCAGCGAAAAAACCGATTTTGGGTATTTGCCGAGGAATGCAGCTCCTGAATGTGTTCTTTGGAGGAACCTTGTCGCAGGACTTAGGTAGGGCGAAGCTGGCTCACTTGGGCAAAGATAGCTTAGATCAGTACCATGAAGTGGCAACAGCGGAGAATTCGATGATGCGAGCACTGTACGGGGAACGAATCACAGTCAATAGCTATCATCATCAGGCGGTAAATCGGGTTGGGAAGGGATTTCGGGTTACCATGGAAAGCGATGATGGTGTTGCGGAGGCGCTGGAGCATCAACGACTGCCGATATTAGCCGTGCAGTGGCACCCAGAGCGCATACGGCACGCCTCGGGCTGTGCGGACGGGGATGCGCTGTTTCATGCTTTTTCAGAATGGGTGAAAAAATCCGGAACAGGTTAATTCTGTTCCGGATTTTCGTCCATTGCAGCAGCTTCTTCTGCAGCAATTTCCTTCATTAACTTTTTGTCTGCCTTGGAGGAAAGGTCCAGCTTGGCATACATATCCGGGCGACGATCTCTGGTGCGGATAATGGACTGCTTGCGGCGCCATTTCTCCACATTTGCATGATGACCGGAGAGCAGAATGGAAGGCACGGCACGATCGTGCCAGACTTCCGGACGAGAATACTGGGGGAACTCCAGCAGACCATCCCAGTGACTTTCGTTCTCATAGCACTCCGGGGAGGAGAGAACGCCGGGGACCAGACGGCACACTGCATCTGCAACCGCCATAGCAGGAATTTCACCGCCGGTCAGCACGAAATCACCAATGGAGATTTCCTCGTCCACACACTCGTCAATAAACCGCTGGTCAATGCCTTCGTAGTGACCGCAGACCAAAATGAGCCGGTCGTAGTCATCACGCAGCCGGATGGCGTCTGCCTGACAGAAGGTTTTGCCGCAGGGGGACATATAGATGGTGCGGACACGCTCTTCTTCCGAGCAGCCCTCCATAATGTGTGCCCAGCAGCGATAAAGCGGGTCTGCCTGCATGACAGCGCCGTGTCCACCGCCGTAGGGATAATCGTCCACCTGATTCTGTTTGTTTGTGGTGTAGTCCCGAATCTGATGGCAGTCCACCCGGATGTATCCGCGCTCCTGCGCGCGACCGAGAATCGACTCGCACAGCATATCGCCGACCACATCGGGGAACAGGGTCATAATATCAATCTGCATCACTGTCCAAGCCCCTCCATGACCACAAAGGAGATGTAACCCTCGTCCTCGTTGATTTCCTTCACGAAGTCGGGCACATCGGGGAAGAGCCAGGTCTTTTCACCCTTCACTTCGTAGAGGTCCTGAGCCGGATAGGGGAGAATATCAGTAACTTTACCGAAAACTTCGCCGGTTTCGGCATTTTTTGCGTCAAGGCCGATGAGATCCACCAGAAAATGCTCGCAGGGCATTTCTTTGATGTCCTCCCGACGCACGGAAATGACCTTGTTCTTGTAGGGGATGGCCTGATCCATGTTAGTGACGCCGTCCAGCGTAATCAGTACATTGGGAACATGGACACGGACGCTTTTCAGCGCCACAGGCTTTCCGTCGATATAAATGGTCTTAAACTGCTTCAGAAAATCCAGCTCGTCGCTCCAAGCCTGAACCTTCAGTTCACCACGCACGCCAAAGGTGTTGATGATTTTACCTGCTTCCAGAAATTCATGGTTCATAGACATATGTCCCTTTCGTGAGTCAAAGATAAATGGAAACCGGGGTGCCGCAGCTACGGCATCCCGGTTTTCGCGTCCTCAGTCGACAATATCGACAGTGACTCTGGTATTCAGACGCTGAGCATAGGAGCGCACGACAGTGCGAATCTCCTTAGCGATGCGACCCTGACGGCCAATCACCTTGCCCATGTCCTCGGGAGCCACACGCAGTTCAAGGACCAGCTCGCCATCGCAGTCCACCTCGTTGACGCTGACTTGGTCAGGATGCTCAACCAGATTTTTTGCGATGTAGGTCAGAAGTTCTTTCATAACGCTTCGAGCCTCAATTCCTTACAGAACGCCGGCTTTTTTCAGCAGAACCTTAACGGTCTCAGTGGGCTGAGCACCAGTCTTGATCCAAGCCTGGGCACGCTCGCCGTCAACCTTGATCTCAGCGGGCTCGTTCAGGGGATTGTAAGTGCCGATCTCCTCGATGAAGCGGCCGTCACGGGGATAACGAGAATCCGCCACAACGATACGATAGAAAGGAGCCTTCTTGGCGCCCATACGGCGCAGTCTGATTTTAACCATGTATCATTCACCTCCATGATAATTGACTGATTTGTTTATTTGAAAAGCACATTCGTGCTAATCAACGCTTTTTCTTACGCTTTTTATTGGGCTTGGTGCGTCCACGGGAGTGACCGCCGCCCATACCGGGTATTCCACCCATACCGGGCATACCGGGTACGCCGCCCATCATGTTCTTGAAGCCGCGAGGCATCTTGCCGCCGGAAAGCTGGCGTGCCATGGACTGCATCATCTCAAACTGCTTCAAAACCTGATTGACCTGCTGAACGGTAGTTCCGCTGCCAGCAGCAATGCGGCGGCGGCGGCTTGCATTCAGAAGGCTGGGATCTTCCCGTTCCTTCAGCGTCATAGACTGGATGATGGCTTCCGTGCGGGTGAGGACGCTTTCGTCCACATCTTCTTCTTTGATCTTGCCCTGAGCGCCGGGAATCATGCCGAGTATATCGGTCAGAGAACCCATCTTGCGCAGCTGGAGCAGCTGATCGTAATAGTCAGACAGGGTAAAGCGATTCTTACGGAGTTTTTCCTCCAGCTTGGCGGCCTGTGCCTCATCAAAGCTGGCTTCTGCCTTTTCGATGAGGGAGAGCATGTCGCCCATGCCCAGAATACGGCTGGCCATGCGGTCGGGGTGGAATACCTCGATCTGATCCAGCTTTTCGCCGATGCCGGCGAACTTGATGGGCTTGCCGGTGGTTGCCTTAATGGACAGAGCAGCGCCGCCTCGGGCGTCGCCATCCAGTTTGGTGAGCATCACGCCGGTGAGGTCCAGAGCCTCGTCAAAGGCAGTGGCCGCATTGACTGCGTCCTGACCGATCATTGCGTCTACAACAAGAAGGATTTCATGAGGCTGAACTGCGGCTTTAATGCGCTTCAGCTCATCCATCAGCTCCTCGTCGATATGCAGACGACCGGCGGTATCCAGGAACACCATGTCATTGCCGTGCTTGGCGGCGTGGTCTACGGCTTCCTTGGCAATGGTGACCGGATCAATCTGACCCATCTGGAAGACGGGGACACCGACCTGCTCGCCAACCACTTCCAACTGCTTGATAGCAGCAGGACGATAGACGTCGCAGGCAACCAGCAGAGGACGGCGGCCGCTGCGTTTGAAGTAGCCGGCCAGCTTTGCTGCGTTGGTGGTCTTACCAGCACCCTGCAGACCGGTCATCATGATGACGGTGGGACCCTTGGGTGCGATATTGATATTGGCAGCTTTGCCGCCCATCAATTCTGTTAATTCTTCGTTGACGATCTTAATGACCATCTGAGCAGGGGAGAGGGCTTTCAGAACATCAGCACCTACCGCACGCTCAGTGACTCGATTCACGAAGTCTTTGACGACCTTAAAGCTGACGTCGGCTTCCAGCAAAGCGAGCTTTACCTCGCGCATTGCCTCACGAACATCGCTTTCGGTCAGTCTGCCTTTTCCTCTCAGACGGTTAAAGGCGTTTGTCAGTTTTTCAGACAGTCCTTCAAAGGCCATGACTTACTCCTTCAGCTTGGATGCGCAGTCTCTGATTTCCTGAGCCAGGCGCATCAGGTCGGTGCTTTCATATCGCTCTTCATTGATCATCAGAATTTCGCTGGCTGCGTTGTCAATTTCAGCGCTGAGCTTCTGCATCTCCAGAAAACGGGCGACGATGCCGGTTTTTTCCTCCATCTCAGTGAGAATGGCTTCGGAGCGAACCAGAACATCACGCACACCCTGACGGGTGATGCCGGCGTTTTCGGCGATTTCAGCAAGAGAGAGGTCCTCGTTGTAGTAGAGGTCGAAGAACTCCTTCTGACGATCGGTGAGGAGATCGCCATAAAAATCAAAGAGCATTGTCATGTGGAACGCCTTATCTCGCATAGCTAACCCCTCCGTTCGAACTAATAGTAAAGCGGATGCGCTTTACAACAGACTGAATTTTACTATAATTCCTCTTGGGTGTCAAGTGTTTTCCCTTGTTTTTTAGAAATATTTTGCGGCAATCTATTTGAATGCAGAAAATAAAAAGTGAGCTCCATTTTAACCGAGTGTCAGCGCAGCATTGAAAGCAGAAAAAGATTGAAATATAAGGGATTTTGCAGGAAAGATCGGTGGTTTAAATGAGTTGGAACAGAGCAAAAGATACATTATAATAAATGCACACATGGAAAATTTAAAAATTTGGGATGATATTGTCCGTTGTTTCGTGTATAATGAATCTAATTGAAATCAGCACGGAGGTGGAACCAATGACAATTCAACGCATGGAGCTTATGCCGGGAGTCTGGCTGACGATTGTGCGCACTTCAAAATTCAAAAGCAGTTACTGGTCCCTTCGCTTGATGACCAGATTGTCATCCGATACCGCTGCGCTGAATGCTCTCATTCCCTATGTGCTTCGCCGTGGTACGGCGCGATTGAGCGATCTGGAAGCCCTGTCTGCGGAACTGGATTCCCTGTACGGCGGAGAGGTGGAGCCGGTGGTATATAAATGTGGTGATGTACAGTCCGTTGGCTTTGACGCCTCGTTCTTGGATGACGCCTATCTTCCGGAGGGAGAAGGCGTTTTGGAACATGTGGCTCAGCTGCTGGGCGACTTTTTGCTGCATCCGGCCACCAGAAACGGCAGATTGCGCCGGGAGTATGTGAAGGGTGAGCAGGAGAATCTGATGCAGAGAATTCGCAGCAGAACCAATGATAAGCACTCTTATGCACGCCATCGTCTGGTGGAAGAACTGTATGCCGGAGAAGCGTATGGCCTGTCTCGTCTGGGTACAGAAGCACAAGTGAAAAAAATTCAGCCGCCGAAGCTGTTTGCCCGGTATCAGGAACTGCTGGGCGTTGCGGGGATTGAACTGTTTTACTGCGGCAGCGCACCGGAAAAACGGGTTGAGTTTGCCTTTTTGGAGGCGCTGATGGATCTGCCGAGAAATCCGGAGCGTGAACTACCGGGATCCAGTTCCAAGCGTACTTCTTCCGGTGAGGTGAAGCGGTTTACCGAGCGTATGGAGGTCAGTCAGGGAAAGCTTGAGTTTGGCTACCAGTATGGCTTTGGTATGAGTGATCCCATGTACCCGGCTATGATGGTCTGCAATGCTCTGTTTGGTGGGACCCGGGATTCCAGACTGTTCCATGCACTTCGGGAGGAACAGGCTCTTTGCTATCATGTGGAATCTGCGTTGATTCCCGGAAAAGGGCTGATGGTGGTTTCTTGCGGTGCGGACAAGGCAAATTTTGATGAAGTAAAAACGCTTGTAAACAAGGAACTCTACGCCATCGGTCATGGTTTGTTTGACCGTTTGGAGTTTGCTTCGGCTAAGCAGAGTGTAATACACCAGCTGGACCGTATGCTGGATGACCAGCACTTGATGAGCTTGGAATGGCAGCGTGCGGCAGCGTGCGGAGAACCCTTTGATCCGGAACACCTTCTTCAGCAGGTGGATCATGTGACGGAGGGTGATGTGGCTGCGGCAGCAACGGAGCTGCTGCTGCGGGGCGTATATGAGTTATCCGGGAAGGAAGAAAACAACGCATGAGGGAACTGCAAAATACTATATTACATGAGCGTTGCTTCGTGGATACTCTGACCAACGGAATGACCGTTTATGTGGTACCAAAACCGGGCTACCATAAGAAGTTTGCCATGGTAGCGTCCCGGTTTGGCGGAAATGACACACGATTCACCGTTGGAAACCGTGTCCGGATTGCTCCGGCCGGTACGGCGCATTTTTTGAAGCATTGTCTGTTTGAAACGCCCGGTGGATCGGTTTTGCCCCAATTTACCGTGGATGGGGCTGCGGTGGACGCATTTACTACCAGCGATATGACTGGGTTTTGTTTGTCCTGTGCCGACCATTTTGAACAGCATCTCAACGCCATGCTGCAATTTGTGACCAATCCTTCGTTCAACGATGAAAATGTGCGGAAAGCGCAGGAAATCATCAGCCGGGAAATTCAAATGAAGCAGGATATGCCCGGACGGCAGGCACATCGCAATCTGATTCAGGAGCTGTACCAGTGCCACTCGGTTCGGACCAGCGTCATCGGAGATGTGAAGTCCATCTCACACATTACGCCGGAGCTGTTGGAGCTTTGTCACAAGTGCTTCTACCATCCTTCCAATCTGGTCCTCTGTGTCTGCGGAGATGTGGATGCGAGAGCGGTTGCCAAAGCGGCGGCAGCGATCCCAAATTGGGATTTGAATCCGATCACACGAGATTACGGAGAGGAAGAGCCGGAAACAGTTGGACTTCAGGAAACCGAATGTCAGATGGATGTGTCATCCGCCGTATTTTCACTTGGATTTAAGGCACCGCCCGGTGCGGGCCTGAAAGACCGATTGACGGGAGAATTGGCTGCCGCTCTGCTGATCGGGCCGTCCAGCCCCTTGTATTTGAAGCTCTATCGGCAGGGACTGGTGAATTCGACCTTCCAGAGTCGTTTTTGCAGCGGAACGGAGTATGCTTACTTTGAATTCCTCGGAGAGAGCGCAGAGCCGTCGGTAATCACAGAGGAAATTTTGGGTGAGGCAATTCGCATTGCATGGACCGGAAGTGATCCAGCCCTGTTTGAGCGGATAAAAAAAGCATCGTATGGAACTCGGGTGAAATCCTTGAATTCCATGAAATGCATCTGTGCCCGAATGGCTGCGGCTCATTTTCGAGGGGAATTCTATTTTGATTTCCCTGCATTGTATGATCAGATTTCCATTCACGAAGTGAAGGAATTGATACAGGAATCCATTACCGGAGAGCGCTGCACACTCTCCATGGTTCGTCCCAAAGGAGTGTAAAAGTATGAATCCCATTGAATTCCCCGGACTGGGACTGGAGTTTCATATCCAGCGCGTTGCATTTAATTTGTTTGGCAAGGATGTCTATTGGTACGGCATCATCATCGCCACCGGACTTGTTCTGGCGGTGATTTACTGTTACTATAATGCCCGTCGATTCGGCATTGTTCCGGATAAGGTGCTGGATATGATTTTGATTACGGCACCTCTGAGCATCATTGGCGCACGCATCTACTATGTGATTTTTTATCTGGACCTTTACCGAAGACCGGATGGCTCCTTTGATTGGGGGAGTGCGGTTGCCATTTGGGACGGCGGATTGGCCATATACGGTGCGGTGATCGTTGGTATCCTCGTGCTGTTTGCGTTCTGCAAAATCAACCATGTGAAATTCCTTGCATTTGCCGATTTGAGCGTGCATGGACTCTTGATCGGACAGGCCATCGGCCGTTGGGGCAACTTCTGTAATCAGGAGGCCTTTGGCGGCCTTACCAGCCTTCCTTGGAGAATGGGTCTGACGCTGAACGGACAGTACATGGAAGTGCATCCTACCTTCTTCTATGAGAGCCTTTGGAATGCGCTCGGGCTGGTTTTTGCTCATTTTTATTTCAAGAAGCACCGTAAATATGACGGTCAGGTATTTTTGTTTTATCTGTGTTGGTACGGCTTGGGCCGTGTGTGGATCGAGGGCCTTCGTACGGACAGCCTTTATCTGTTCAATACCGGCATTCGTGTCAGCCAGCTGGTGGCGGGACTTTGCTTTGTGGTGGCAGGCGCACTGCTGGTGTACTTCCACTTCAAGGGCAATGCAGACCCCAGCCGTCTCTATGTCAATCAGGTGAAGCAGAAGGAAGCGGCAAAACAGCCGGAGGAGGAAGCGTAAGTTGGCAATTATTATTGATGGTAAGGCTGTGGCACAGAAGGTCAAGGCCGCAGTGGCAGAAGAAACAAAGCAGTTGAGCCGGCGCCCTGGTTTGGCTGTGATTATCGTGGGCGATGATCCGGCGTCCCGGGTCTATGTTAACGGCAAGCGCAAGGATTGCGAACAATGCGGCATTTACAGCGAGGAGTACGCACTTCCGGCAGATGCCGGTCAGCAGATGCTGCTGGAGCTGATTGACACGCTGAATCAGCAGGAGAACATTGACGGTATCCTGTGTCAGCTGCCGCTGCCTGCCGGTTATGACTACGATGAGAAGGAAGTAATCTATCGCATCGATCCTTCTAAGGATGTGGATGCGTTCCATCCCTTCAATGTGGGTCGTATTATGATTGGCGATTATGATTTCCTGCCTTGTACGCCTGCCGGTGTAATGGAATTGCTGGACGAGTATCAGATCGATCCGGCAGGAAAACGCTGTGTGGTGCTGGGCCGGTCTAATATCGTGGGCAAGCCTCAGTCTATGCTGCTGCTCCACCGTCATGGTACGGTTACGGTGTGTCATTCCAAGACCCCGAATCTCAAGGAAATAGCCCGAGAGGCGGATATTCTGATTTCTGCCATTGGAAAAACTGGAATTGTCACGGCAGACATGGTCAAGCCCGGTGCTGTGGTGATCGATGTGGCGATGAACCGCAATGAAGCAGGAAAACTGTGCGGCGATGTGGATTTTGAAGCGGTGAAGGAAATTGCTTCTTATATCACCCCTGTGCCCGGCGGTGTCGGACCCATGACCCGTGCGGTTTTGATGAAGAACACGCTGATTGCGGCAAAACTTCACGGAAAACAGTGATTGTCCGATTGGAAGCGTTGCTGACAAAGACAGAGAAGCTGATCTGTTCAGAAAACAAGATAGATCGGCTTTGAATTCGTCAAAAATCAAGGCAAATAAAACGGAGTGTGTCAAATCGACACACTCCGTTTCTGTGTTTCTTATGTATTGAAACCGTTTAATCTTTCTTTTTGGCTGGGTTCATATGAACCATGCAGTGCTTGATTTCCGGGTAAGTTTTCTCCAGAAGATCGTGTACTTGAACGGCAATTTCGTGGGAATCGGTCAGGGTCAGGTCGCCTTCGGCGGAGAGTTCGATGTCCACATAAATTCGGCTGCCAAACTGTCTGGTGTTGAGCAAATCGACGCCCTCGACACCCTCTACTTCCATGGCGGTCTTGCGCATCCGATCCTGAAGATCAGAGCTGCAAGCTTTGTCGGTGAGCTTGGACACAGCATCCATAAAGATTTTGTATGCGGCCTTGAGGATGAACAGACAGATAATCAGGCCGGCGAGGGGATCGCAGATGGGGAAGCCCAACCGGGCTGCGGCGATGCCGATGAGAGAACCGATCGAAGAGAGAGCATCGGAACGATGGTGCCAGGCGTCAGCCATCAAAGCGGCAGAGTTAATCTTGTTGGCAGCAGACTTGGTACCACGGTACATGATTTCTTTGGTCAGAATGGAAACCAGAGCGGCAATCAGAGCGATGATGCCGGGGGTCTGTACCTCGTGATAGGAGGACTGGATGATGCTGGTGACGGCGTTGCTGCCAATGCCGAGACCGGTAAAGGCCAGAAGCATAGCCAGAAGAAGGGCAGCCACGCATTCCAAACGCTCATGACCGTATTCATGGTCCGCATCAGCGTCTTTCTTCGATAGTGCCATTCCAATCATCACGACAACCGTCGAAGCCACATCCGACGCAGAATGCACTGCATCGGAAACCATTGCGGCAGAGTGACCGACAATACCGGCAATCAGCTTGAATGCGGCAAGGGCGATGTTGGATAAAATACTGATGAACGACACCCGGTTCGCAACTTTTAAACTTTTCTTGGAATCATACTCGTAATTCATGGTAACCCTCCAAAAAGAATGCATCCGCAAGACGAAATCGTCCCACAGATGCGAAATAGCACTGCTGTCCAGGATGGACCCGGAATAAACCTGTTCGAAATAAAAAGGAAAGATGATTGCACAAAAATACTAACACCGGCGGCTTGCGTGTGTCAAGGCTAACTTGGCTGTGCTTTTGCTGTGGTATTTTCTTGCTGTTTATGGTATTCTATTACTAACTATGGAAAGGTGGAATTTGAGATGCTATTGATGGCTTTAGATGGAAATTCCATAATCAATCGTGCCTTTTATGGCGTGCGGCCCCTAACGACCAGAGACGGCCTGCATACCAATGCTATTTTTGGTTTTATCAATATTATGCAGAAGCTGCTGGATCAGACAAAGCCGGATGCTCTCTGCGTTACCTTTGACCGTAAGGCGCCGACCTTCCGTCATTTGCAGTATAAGGAATACAAGGGAACCAGAAAGCCGATGCCGGAAGAACTGGCCATGCAGATGCCGGTGCTACGGGAAGTCCTTTCTGCCATGAATATCCCGTATTATGAGTTGGACGGTTGGGAGGCAGATGACCTTTTGGGAACCATCTCCCGCCGCTGTGAGGCGGAAGGCTGGGATTGTGCGGTGGTCACCGGCGATAAGGACTCTTTGCAGCTGATTACCGACCATACCATCGTCAAGCTGGTCACTTCTCGCATGGGACAGACCAGCTGGAAGGATATGACGGTGGAAGCCTTCCGAGAAGCTTATGGCTTTGATCCCATTCATATGATCGACCTGAAGGCGCTGATGGGAGATACCTCGGATAATATCCCCGGTGTTCGCGGCGTAGGCGAAAAGACAGCTACCAACTTGATTCAGACTTACGACAGCATTGAAAACCTGTATGCCAATTTTGAAACGGCGGACATTAAGGGTGCGCTTCGGACCAAGTTGGACGGTGGCAGAGAGATGGCCAAGATGTCCTATGACCTTGCTACCATTCGCTGTGATGCACCCATTGACTTTCACCCGGAGGACAATGTGCGAAAGCCGTTCAACAATGGCGAGCTTTATTCGCTGTTTCTCCGACTGGAATTCACCAAGATGATCGACCGCTTTGGCCTCAGACCGGATGTGGATACGCAGACCGAAGAGCTGCCGGAGTACACGCTGGATGCGGAAGAGGTCACAGATGCGACACGTTTGAAGGAACTTCTTGAACTTTGGCAGAAGGCAGAGTATGTGACCTGTCTTGCTTTGCCTGATTTGGACGGCGTCAGCGTGGAATGGGAAGAGAGTGAAACCCACGGCCACGGTGCTTTTGTCTATCGCCCCAGCCTTGGTGCTGCCTATGATGAATTCTTGCAGGTTCTGTTCAGCGATCGGGTGAAAAAGGTTTCCCATGATGTGAAACCTTTGATGAACCTTCTGCTGGGCGAGGGACTCAGTACGGATGGTTTTATCTTTGATACTGCACTGGCTGCCTATTTGCTTTCGCCCACAGACGGAAGCTATGAACTGGATAAGCTGTTTGTTTCCTATTATCAGACGGAAATCAAGCCCGGCGTGGATTATACGGCTCCGGGAGCGTTTTCTCCTCTCGCAGATCACGCCGAAGTGGTCGCTTCTATGATGGCTCATACCTCTGCGGTGAGCGCACTCCACGAAACCTTAGGCAGAAAGCTGGAGGAAAACAAGATG
>RCNI01001609.1_pt1 | contig 11962 bp, 9 predicted proteins | sample 2041151 | NCBI WGS metagenome assembly RCNI01 (sample SAMN09708214, study PRJNA481090) | feces metagenome | isolation source: feces | place: Antarctica: Albino Rookery
TTTAATGGAGCAGGTGATGGGAATCGAACCCACGTCTCGACCTTGGCAAGGTTGCGTTCTACCATTGAACTACACCTGCATCACAAGATTATTGTACAATATTTATCAAAATATATTAAAATAATTTTGATGAGTCTTGGACTTAACTATAAACAAGGGAAAAGATATAGTTTATATGTTATATGTAATGGAGGTATAAATGCAAAATATAAAGTTTTTTGCTATTAGTGGATTAGATGAAAGAGCAAGACATTGTTATGTCCTAGAAATCGATGATGCAATCTACATTATTAACTGTGGTTGTGAAAATCCAATAGTAGAATCTTTTGGGGTAAGTAAAATTGTTCCAGATATTACCTATTTAGCAAATAATCGTGAAAGAATTGTTGGGATTGTTATAGGTACACCAAATATGTCTAATATAGGTGCCCTAGATATTATTTTTAATAAAATAGGTTTTGATATTCCGATCATAACTAGTGAAGTTGGCAAGACAATTATTGAAACTTTCTTGAATACTAAATTCCGTAACAATGAAAATAAGAATGCTATCAACTATATCATTGCTAATCCAATGAGAGATTTAGTTTTAGATAACGGCCAAATCATTGTTGGTTTTAGAATTGCTAACTCAATGCCAGGTTCTCTTGGATTTGTGTTTAAGTCTATGGAAGGGTGTGTAGTTTATTTAGACAACTATATTCTTGCATCAGATCAAACAAAAGCATTCTATAGTCAATTAGCAAATGTAAGAGATATCACAAAAGGTCTTCCGGTGATTTTGATGATTACACAAACAGGGATTGTTGATAAATCATTAGGGTTTACAGCACCACAACACAACAATAAAGAATTTTTTAACAATATCATTTCCAACACATCAGGAAGAGTGATTGTAGCTATTAATGATAATGATGCCTATAGTGTTTTTAGTCTAGCTCAAGCGGCAAAGCGTTACCAAAAGAATTTTATTATTTATTCAAGAACATTTATTAATACCTTTCAAGCAACTGTAAAGGCTGGATTATTTAACACTAAAGGTTTAATGTCTATTCCTTTAGGTGAATTAGAAAACTCTCCTAATGCAGTAGTGGTAATTACTGGTGAACCTGAAAAATTATTTGGTAGAGTTCATAAGATTATTGATGGTGAAGATGATACAATTAAGTTTCTACCAACTGACACATTTGTTTTAGGGACTAAATTAATTCCTGGATATGAAGGCTTGGCTGCAAAATTATTAGATAGTATTGCTCTACTAGATATTAAAACAATTGTAAGTCCAAAAACTATTCTTCCTCTTGAACCATCCAATGAAGATCACAAGTTTACAGCTTCATTAATCCAACCTAAATATATTATTCCGGTTGGAGGTTTATATAAATCATTCATGCAATACCAAAATGTTATTAACGAAACATGATTAAGGAAAGAACAAGTAATCATCTTATCTAATGGTGATATTGCTGAATTTGACAATGGAGAATACATCCCGTCTAGAGATACTGTACCATGTGAAAAAGTGCAAATGTCTGCATATGGAAATACTGATATTAGTGAATCAGTGTTATATGAAAGAAATCAAATGACAGATTCAGGAGCAGTTTCGGTTTCCTTTGTACTAAACCAACAAGGTCAAATTATTTCACCAGTTGATATTTTTGATTATGGTCTATTCAATCATACTGATGGAGTTACTATGAAAATATTTGAGCAAATAAAAAATGAAATTAATGATAATATTTATTCTTATTTCGTTTATAAAAACAAGGATACTATAGATTTAAAAGAAACTAAAATTTCCATTAAAAAATCTATTATGAAATTGTTTGATAAACATATGCATAAACGTCCAATAGTATTACCAACAATTATTGATACTAAGGATGATGCAAATGTTCACTAATAAGATTAAGCGTAAGAAAGAGATTGATTCTGAGTTAAGTGTTGCAAGTTCAGTAAGTTCTAATAATAAAGCTAAAAACATAAAAATTGTCAAAAAGATAATTTATGGTTTAGCATTATTGCTTATTATACTATGTGTGATTAGAGTTCCATATGTTGGACAATTTTTTGATGCTGTATTTTTTAGTTTTATTTTTGGTTGAGCTAAATATATCTTGTATGGTTATGCTATTTTTTATTTATCAATCAAAATTATTGATGTTAAAAAGAAACCTTTACATTCAAAAAGGTATTTTTTATTTGCTTTAATTATTACTTTTTTCTTCTCTATGCTTTTAGGTGGAGTACAAATACTTGTCTTCGGAGATAAGTATAATATCTCAAATTATGTTAATCAGATTTGAAAAGATCAAATGTGAAACATGAAGAACTTTTGATTTTATGGTAGCAGCAAATATATTGATGGGGGATTAATTGGTGCTATCTTAAGTTCTATCTCAGGCATATTTATTATCTTTTTAGCAATTGTAGCCTTCATTTGTACTTTCTTTGTGTTTTTCCCTACCCAAAGAAAAAAAGTGGTTGAGAAGCTATTAAGAAGAGCTTCTGCTAAATATGGTGATGCTAATATTTCACAACAATTTGACTTAAACAACTCTAAAGAAGATAAAAATAATCTTGAATTGATTTCAACTAACAAGCAAAAAAACTTCTCTTTAAAAGATTCATATATGAAAAATGATGTAAATGCTAAATCATTAAAAAATGGTATTGAAAAGTTTTTGGAAGAAAACAAAATTAACTTTAGCGATATTCAAGTGGACGAAGATGACTCATTAGTGACATTCAAATTTAATATTGATGAAACACAGATGAAAAAATTTGAGGAAATTAAAAATAACTTTGAAACTGTATTTCATAAAATTCAATACAAGATCACATGAATTGACACAACTGTTTTAATTAAAGTAGATAAATATTCAAAGCAAATCAATTCAACCTTAGCTTTATATATGTCTGGGATAGCTGTCCATGATTATGATTTCACTTTATGTTTAAGTGAAAATAACCAGCCTATTATATTAAATTTATTAACAAACAATATCATTGGACTTAGTGCAAATTCATACCAAGAATACACCTATAGTTTTATTAATGCTATTATTGCCTACTTATCTGTAAACTATAAAAAAGATATGCTTGAAATAGTTTGCTTAAGCCCTATTCCTATTGAACAACAAATCCTAAGAAGTCAAAATAGTAGTAAAAATATTATTGAGAACTACACTAATCTAAAAAAATATTTTATGGATTTATTTGATGAAGTAAAAGCTAAGGAAAAAATATTACAGCAAAATCAAGTTACTACAATTGATGAATACAATAAATTAGCCAATGCAGACAGAAACTTTAATTTTAAAGTTATCATTCTAGACAATATAAACCTCATTGCAGATAAGGATGAGGCACTATTTGAAAAAATTCTAAAATTGATGGAACAAGCAAAACGCTACAATCTTGCTTTCATTTTAGTTGATAATTCTAAATCTGGTGTTACTTTCCAAAAGATTCCATACCACATGATTCTTTCGTTAGATGTAGAACAATCTAATAAAGAATATTTAATGACAAGTTCTAATTCATTAATTAAGTTATATGTACCCAAAAAGAAACAAAAATATATGGTAAGAATTCCTAGAGTTAACAAAAATGAATTAACTATTATTTCTAATAAGCTAGCATCATTATTTAACCAATACAACGAATAAGTATTTAACGAAGCGATACAATATTAATTTTAGTGAACTATTATTATATAATAATAGTGATAGTAAAAATGTTTTTAATTAATAAGGAGAATGAAATGAAAGAACTTAAAACTAAAATAATTGATCCAATCGGATTACATGCAAGACCTGCAAGTGAATTAGTTCAAGTTGCTTCTAAGTATTCAAGTGATATCAATGTTAAATGTGGTGGTAAATCTGTGAATGCTAAATCAATTATCACAATTATGTCACTAGGAGTTAAATGTGGTGACGAAGTTATTTTTGAAGCTAATGGTTCAGATGAATCAGAAGCAATCAATGCAATTGAAAACAAATTAAAAGAAAGTAAAATAATCTAATTTTTATGAAAAAGGGAATAGGCGCTTCGAGAGGTGTGGCGATTGCAAAAGCATTTTGCTTGAAACCTCTTGAATTAGATGTTACGTTAAAAAAGGTTAATGATGCATCGAATGAAATTAAAATTTATAAAAATTCTTTAGAAAAATCTATTAATCAAATTAATGTTATTAAATCAAAAGCAGTCAGTCTATCAGATGATGAAAGAATGGTTTTTGATGCTCATGTTCAATTAGCTCAAGATCCAGCAATAATTGAAGAGATAGAAAATATGATTACCACTGAAAAATGTAATGCTGCTTATGCTATCAATAATGTAGCAAATAAATACATTGATATGTTCAAATCTATTGGTGATCCTTATATGGCTGAAAGAGCTAGTGATATCAAAGATGTTTATAATAGAATTATTGCCAATGTTAACGGTTTAGATATCCCAGATTTAACTTTAATTGAAGAAGAAGTAATTATTGTAGCTACTGATTTAACTCCAAGTGAAACCGGGCAATTAAATAAAAAGTTTATTAAAGGTTTTGCTACTGATATCGGTGGTAGAACTAGTCATTCAGCTATCATGGCTCGTAGTTTAGAAATCCCAGCTGTGCTTGGCCTAAAAACTATTACAAGTGAGGTTAAAGATGGCGATATTATTGCTATTAATGGTGACTCAAGTTCTGGTGAAGTAATTATTAATCCAACCCCAAAACAAATTGAAGAATTTAAAAAACAAGCAAAAGAGCTTGAAAAACAAAAAGCTATATGAGATACATTTAAAAATAAACCTTCTCAAACTAAAGATGGCAAAAAGATTACAATTGCAGCCAACATTGGTTCACCAAAAGATGTGGCAAGTGTTGTGAGTGCTACAGCTGATTGTGTTGGTTTATTTAGAAGTGAATTCCTTTACATGGATAAACAAAATTGACCTACAGAAGATGAACAATTTGAAGCTTACAAAGAAGTATTATCTGGTATGAATGGTAAACAAGTTATCATTCGTACGCTTGATATAGGTGGAGATAAGACTTTAGACTATTTTAAATTCCCTGAAGAATCAAATCCATTTTTAGGATATCGAGCAATTCGTTTATGTTTAGATAAACAAGATATCTTTAGAACTCAATTAAGAGCACTAATTAGAGCTAGTGAGTTTGGAAATCTAGCTATTATGTTCCCAATGATTGCAACATTAGATGAATTTAAAGCTGCTAGAAAATTATTTGACGAAGAGTTTGCTAACATAAAGAAAACAAACAAAAATATTTCAGATAAGATACAGGTAGGGATGATGGTTGAAGTACCATCAACTGCTGTTCACGCTGAAATATTTTGTAAGTATGCAGACTTTGTTTCCATTGGAACCAATGACCTTATGCAGTACACCATGGCTAGTGACCGTATGAATGAAAAAGTTTCATATTTATACAAACCACTTAACCCATCAATTCTTAAGTTAATTAAGATGACCATTGATGGTGCTCATAAATGTGGTAAATGATGTGGCATGTGTGGTGAAATGGCCGGTGATATTAAAGCAATTCCAATGCTTATCGCTATGGGGATAGATGAATTAAGTATGTCTGCTTCATCTGTCTTAAGAGCGAGAGAATTATGTTCTAGAATTGATTCTAAAGAAGCTGCTAAGGTTTTAGAAAAAGTTTTAGAATGTGATGATCAAGACCAAGTAATTGACGTTATTCAAAATTCTCACCTTTACTAAAATTTAAAAATATTGGTTGAATTAACAAATATTTTTAAATCATCATTTTTAAAAATATATGATGATTTTATTCTAGCTATATAGATACCTTCTGTATTGGTTCAATCATTTTCTACTTTCACTTTAAAAGTTTTTTTATCTTGTAGTAATTTGATTTGTTTATAATCTTCTAATTCATCATATACATCTTTAGTTAAGACAAGATATTTATCTTTGTTATCAGAAATAGCCTGACATGGTTTGTAGTTATCAAATTTTAATAAGAATAAGATTGGAATAAATACAACTGTTAAGCTAATTAAACAATATGTAAGTATCTTAATTGATTTGTTCATTCATCATCACCTCCCTTGTGAAATAATCTTTATGAATGTTATGATCAACAACTACTAGAAAATTATTGCTTGCAATAATTGGTTTAATAGTTGTTAACAATTCATGTTTTAAGTTAATATCAATATTGCTTAATGCTTCATCAATTAGAATAATTTTATTGCTTTGGTTTAATAAACTAAGAAATGATAATACCTGACGTTGCCCAGAACTTAATTGTTTTGGATCTAGAGTTTGGATTCCCATCATATTAATTATTCTAATCGCCTCATCTCTATAAATACCACTCAATGATTTAGTTAACTCACTTTCATCTAAATAGTTTTCATTTGAAAGATATATAATATTTTCTCTCAATGAATTGTGGCTGATTAGGTTTGATTTTACATTGTCAAGATAATAATCATCTGCCTTATTTAAAAGGGCAATTCTTTTTAACAATGTAGTTTTACCAGATCCACTTCTTCCAGAAATTAAAGTATCACTAGTTAAGTGGTAATTATCAATGTATATGTTTTCACATTTTTGATATGGTAAATTACCAACATTATTTGTATTTGCAACTGATCAAATATTGTTTAATATTTGTTTTTGTACCTTAAGATTAGATGTTTCTGATACAATACCATAAATAGACTTTGTTGAACCATGTGTCATTTCAAATAAAGTTAAAATAAATGTCATTTTAGCAAATGTTAAATCTTGCTTAATCACAAATTGACACAAGAAGTTAATTAATAGTAAATAAATAATTACATTTAAAAAATTATCAACAAATTCGAATGAATTGTTAAATTTATTCGATTCAATGTAACTTTCTTTTACATCGCCAAATGATTTCTTTAATTTTGCTTCTAAACTATTATTTTTATCTTTGTATTGGTTTTGTTTTTTAAATTCTAGCCAGCTAATAATACTATTGGAATAATCAATACTGTTTCTTTTATATTTCTTAAGATTTTTATTTAATCATCCATATCTAACATATTCAGTTATTAAACAAATAAGAATTGCAACAGCAAAAACTGCAAGGAGTTGATATTGAGTAATACCAACTAAAACAAAGCCAACAACAACTACTAATACATCTGAAATAGTTTTATTTAAACTAGTGTTATAAAAACTAGAAATAGAAAAGATGTAATCATCAAATCCAATAATTGTTGATCAATCAACTTTTGTATAAAATTCTTGATATTTATTATTTAAACAACGTAACGTCTTTCTATGCAATAGTTGGTAATGATTAAATATCCGTCGCTGCATAATTACTTTAGTTAGTCATCCATTTGTAAATTGCATAATATAATTTAATAGATAAACAAAAGTAATCAAGAACAGATTTTTCATATAACCAGTATTAATAACTAAACCGATGATATTTTGCATAAATGTAGCACCAATCACACTAAAAACAATTGCTGCAACATTTAAAAAATTAACTAACAATAAATACTTTCAATTGATGAAGCTCATTTTCTCCTTCAAATTGAAATTCATATCATCTTTGTATGGGTTTTTATCTACGGATAAATAAATACCAGTTCAGATATTTTTTAATTGATCAACATGGATATCGTATTCTCCATTTTCACTACATCAAATTCTTACTGTTTGCTTAGTTAAGGTTTTAGCGATAACGTAATGGTTGTACCCATTATTGTTAATAATTAAAACATACGGTTTTTTTCTTTCATGCTTAACAAGATCTTTTATATCTGCATTGTAGCTTTCAAGTGATAACCCATATTGATCTGCTAATGTTTCAAGATCATATAAAGTAATACCTTGAGAGGTCATATTGGATTCATCTAATAATTTTTCAATAGGAATATCTTTATGGTGGTAATGTTGAATTAAACTTTTAAGTACACATAAACCACATTCATTTTGATTGATTTGATTAGTTACTTTCATAGATATTATTAATGTAATCGAAACCTAACTTTGTGATTTCCCTACCTCTAGATGTTTTCTTGATAAGCTTACTTTTTAATAAGAATGGTTCTATTTTATTCTCAATAACGTCTTGTTCAATTTCTAAAACAGATGAAAGTGTTTTAATACCAACTGCAGATTCATTAGCATAAAGAGCTTTTAAATATTTGATGTCACTAACATGCAAACCTTTTTCAAAAATTTGCAAGTCATTGAAGATAGAAGTGATTGATCTATTTTCATCTAATGTTTTAAAATCAATTACCCTCTTTAATAAGTTATTAGCGATTCTTGGAATGCCTTTACAATGACTAGCAATAACCTCAATATCTGTTTGAGAACATTCAAAGTTATATACAGTACAAGAACGCTTAATTATTTCTTCAATTTCTATGTCATCATAGACATCAAAGAATAATGAAATAGCAAATCTTTCTTCTAAAGCCTTAGGCATTTTAGAAATGTTTGTTGTAGCTCCAATTAATGTAAATCTTGGCAAAGCTACTCTGGTAATTTTTTGATTATTGTTAACACCGATTTTAATATCTAACTTAAAATCTTCCAGAATTGAATACAATGTTTCCATACATTCAATTGACATGGCGTGAATTTCATCAATAAAGATAAAGTCACCATCATTAATTAATGAAATAAAGTTAATTAAATCATTATTCTTCTTTAATTGTGTCCCTTGGATTGTTTTAATAGGATGACCGAATTCATTAGCTACAATTTGAGCAAGAGTGGTTTTTCCAGTTCCTGCCAAACCATGCATTAGAATATGATCTAAACAAGTACCTCTTCGCTTGGCTGAATCAATAAATACTTTTAGATTATTTTTTAGTTGATGTTTACCTAAAAATTCATCAAACGTTTGTGGTCTAAGATTTAGCATCTTCATGATGTGTCGCAATTAATCTAATAGATTTACCAATTCTTTCCTCTAAGTCAAGGTTTTGGTCAATTCCTAATGTTAACGAGATATCATTATCGTTATATCCAAGTTCTTTTAAAGCACACACTAAATCACCATTAGTGTTATCTTGAGTAGAGACACCTATTACTTCTGCAATCTTTTTGTATTGATTGTAAAGCGAAGCAATAATTTGTCTTGCTAATTTTTCATTTAATCCTTTAATTAATTTAAGCTGTTCAACATCTTCAGAGATGATACAGCTAATAATTCTTTTGTATCCTTCTCCAATAATGTTAGAAGCTATCATTGGCCCGATGCCATGAATTTGTAATAAATCTACAAACAGCATTTTTTCAACTGGTGAGTCAAAGCCATATAACTCTTGGGTTAAATAATTTTTCGGATCTAATTTGCTAACTGTATGAATATATAGTTTTTTACCTGAACCCACTTCAGCCTCATTAGAGTTTCTGTAGTTCACACGGTAACCAATACCATATGATTCAATAATTACGTAGCATTTAGAAACATGGACAATTTTTCCATAAATGTGGTTAATCATAGTTTTCTCCTTTTAACGGGTTTATTTCCCTATATTGTATTCACCGAAAAATTGGAAAAAGTTTAATTTATTTTCATTTTTTTTGCATTTTTTATTGTTCCTAAAAAAATAACATACCTAAAGGTATGTTAAAATTTTTCGAATTTTTAATCCCTCCCTACTAATGAAAAAAATTGTGGCATTTATTTTTGTAGATTATAATTTATGCATAAATTATGGCTATAAATTTGTTTTATCGTAAGAATCAAAATGTTATCAATAACAGTTACACTCAATGAGTGAGTGATGCTTTATCCTTTAACACCTTAAACAAATGAAACATCAAGAAAACCCTAAAGTATTATGACAAAGAATATAAGGATTGATATTTATGATATAGATTTAATATTTTGCACGAATGATTTAATGCAAATAGAAATGAAGATGACTTAGATTTCTTAGATAAATTGAATAGTGTTATCAAAGCATTAAACCTAGAAGGATATTTAAATGCTAATGAAAAGAATTATATATATGAAATCCATTCTCAAAATTTCACTAAGGTAAGAAATATTAAATCATTACTAATTGATTTTGAAGCCAATGAAAATGAGTTAGCATATTTCCATTATCGCCATATCCATATGGTTGCTCCGTTCTTAAATTGAAATGATGCTGATTTTTACCTTACTAATGAAAGAATTGTGATTATCTATAGAAATGATATCCTTAGTTTTTTCATTGATAAGATTCAAAGTATTGATTATTTTGACAAACACTTTAATGTTACATATCAATCTAAAGTTTATAGATTTTATACTGCCAGATCAAAGATTATTAAAATCTCAATAGAAAGAATGTTAAAGATTATTAAAAAGGAAAAGTTTTTAAATGGTGGATATTAAGACTAAATTGAATCAATTACCTGAAACCCCTGGTTGTTATCTTTGAAAAGATGCGGCTGGGAAAATTTTGTATATTGGTAAAGCTAAAAATTTAAAGAAAAGAACTCTTCAATACTTTAACAAAGCTTTAAATGCAAAAACACAAAAACTAGTTTCTTTAATTGCAGATGTAGATTATATTGTGGTTAATAATGAAAGTGAATCCTTAATTCTAGAAAACAATTTGATTAAAAAACACAGACCACCATATAATGTTTTATTAAAAGAAGGTTCTAACTCATTCCCTTATATCGTGGTGACTCATGAAACCCACCCTCGTATTATTTACACAAGAAAGCCAAAGTCATTTAAAGGGAAAGTTTACGGACCATTTGCTAATGCCCAAACTAATCATCACACTAATGCTTACGATTTATATTTATTATTAAATAAATTATTTCCTCTAAGAAAATGTAATAGACTACCTTGCAAAGAATGTATGTTCTATCATATTGGTCAATGTTTGGGACCATGCATTAACAATGTTAATGAAACTGCCTATAATGATATTAAAAAAGAGATTGATGATTTATTTAACAATAAACTAACACCTACAATAGAAAGATTGAGTGCCAAAGAGAAAGAAGCAGCAGAGGGTTTGAAATTTGAACAAGCTCAACTTTATTATGATTATGTTAAGACGCTTAAAGGAATTAACTTTGAGCAAATAGTTGAAATGCAAAAAAATATTAATATTGACATTGTTGGTTTTTATGAAAGCAATGGCCAACTATGTATTATCATCTTTAGTTTCATTGAAGGTAAATTATTATCTAAGCATGAATATGTTAGTGATATTTATGGTGATGTGGATGAAACAGTATTAAGCTATCTTGTTCAATACTATGAATCAACCATCTTGCCTAAAGAAGTTTACATTAAGATTGATTCTGAAGTGATTGATTTACTACAAAAAAAATTTGCCTTCAAGGTCTTACAACCTATGAAAGGCAAATATATGGATTTAATTACTAGCGCGATCAACAACGCTAAAGAATATCTAGAAAAAAATAAATTAAAAATTATAGATAATTACAATAGGACAATAGGAGCTCAAGAAGAGCTTAGAAAAATTTTAGGAACAAACACAATGAGCCAAATTGATATAATCGATAACTCGAATATATTTCTAGAAGATCCTGTTAGTGGTGTTGTGGTGTTTAAAGATGGTAAACCTTGCAAGCATCTTTACCGTAAGTATAATCTCCGTACTACAATTAAAAAGTCTGATTATTACTTTATGCAAGAAGTAATTTTAAGAAGATATACTAAAATAGATGAAATTCCTGACGTTTTAATTGTTGATGGTGGGTTACTCCAAGTTAAAGCTGCCCAAGAAATCTTGGCCCAAATAGAGCTTAAAAAGGAAATTAAGGTAATAGGGTTGCAAAAGAATGATAAACACCAAACTGATGCTATTATACTATCAGATCACACAGTTTATCCATTAGACAAACAAAGTTATCTATACCGGTTTTTAGCTTTGATGCAAGATGAGGTGCATCGCTTTGCCATTACCTTCTACCGTAATAAATCTTC
>RCNI01001610.1_pt1 | contig 11962 bp, 8 predicted proteins | sample 2041151 | NCBI WGS metagenome assembly RCNI01 (sample SAMN09708214, study PRJNA481090) | feces metagenome | isolation source: feces | place: Antarctica: Albino Rookery
GTATGGCTACCGAGCAGGGTTATCTGGCCCTGACGGCCTACAATGGTTTCCTGAAAAATCAGAGCTTCCTCTATGATATGTCTGATGTACAGCTTCCTAAAGCTGATCAGTAATCCCCAGTAAATGAAAAGCCCGGGATAGGTTCTCAGAATGGTATGTACCCGCTTCTCTGACATCAGAAATCTGCCAAAGAGGGGAGACCTGCTCCTGAAAACGCTCCCTTGCTGCTTTGGCTGGATGCAAAGTCCATCCAGCCAAAGCAGCTGACTGGGGAGGTAGAACCTCCCCAGCCCCCACCCACCACGGGGTCTACGCCCCTGTACCTTTGTAAAACAAAAAGCCGGGGATCATCCCTTAATTGGGATGACCTCCGGCTTTTGCTTTTAGCATTCTTCTATAATTGCCAGTCAAACTGCACTTGGCAAAAATGATAGAGTGCGTGGTTATTGGATGAAGCTAATTCAGTTTCATCAGTCTCTCAAGCAGTATGTATTTTCAGCTGCCCTTTGGCCTGATAATGGCTATCATACCTATCCGACTAATAGAATCCAATTGTATGAGAGATCTTTCGGACTTTACATTCAGGAAAGTTTGCTTCATTAAGAGAAAACAGCTCTGCATCACTGAATCGACTGCAATCGGAGCTATTGCCGTCAGCATCGATAATACCCAGCTCTTCACCTTTCTGTCCAATTGCATACTCCACTAGGTTCCGGCAGTATCTTCCGTTGGAAAAATTCTCACTTTTCTTTTCTTCGGCGAACAGTTTCTTCAGGTGCTCATCCGCTCCGGAATCTACAGAATATCCTTTCTCCTGCGCGATTCTGTGGGTAATCTGGACCAATTCTTCCACGGTGTAATCCTTAAATTCAACTTTATAGGGAATTCTGGAACAAAGGCCAGGATTCGACATCAGAAATTTTTCCATCTCTCCGGGATAACCGGCCATGATAACTACTGTCTCAGGATATTTCTCCAGATTTACAATCAGTTCATTGACTGCTTCCTCACCGTAAGTAGACTGTCCGTTCTCGTTTCTGTCGTCCAAAGAGTAGGCTTCATCGATAAAGATAACGCCACCTGCGTACTTCTGAAAGACACGCTGGACCTTCTGCGCAGTTTCCCCTTGATATCGGCCGCAAAGAGAAGCTCGTGACAACTCTCCAAAGATGTCCTTTTTAATGATTCCCTTCTGAAACAGAATTTGTGCGTACAGTTTAGCACAGGTCGTTTTGTTGCTGCCAGGATTGCCCACAAAAACAGCATGGAATCGAGGGATAGCCATGTTATGGTTACGTTCCCCTGCGATACGAAACATCTGGTAAGCTGCAATCATAGAACGCATCTTATCCTTGGCCTGATCGCAGCCGATCATGTCCATCAATACTTTATAGGCATCCTGTTTCATCTGCCTGGATTTGGAGGGTACAGTTTTTTGCAGAGACATCACAAGATTGTGAATTTGGCTATCCTCCATTCTGGGTATGAGATACATCAAGTATTCTCGTTCATTATTCTTCATGCTGGATCAACTCCTGTCTCCACCTGCCTTATTGTGTTTAACCATTCCTAGGGAAGTTATCTCCCCTAATCTGCATCTTCCTCGTCTGTCACCTCAACAAATTCTTCGGTATCGCCTTCGCCTACCATCTCCAGAAATGCTTCGTAAGACAAGCTTTCCTCTTCAGAATGATCTTCCTCTTCATCAGGCGGGTTGTGGAGCGCTGCCATTCGCTCCAAGAATCTCTCACGCAGGGCACTGGGAATTTCAGCCAACAACTCGCTCAGAACGTCTTTCCCCTCACAGGCTTTCACTGCTTCCTTAGGGTCGGCATTGTGGAACATTACGTTTAGAATACCTTGCCCATATCTGCGGTACATTGCAGCAGGACAGAGAATGCTATTTCTGATTACGTCATCACTGGGCAACTGGTTATCGCAGTCTACATAGCACTTATAGCGAATCTCACCATCTCCGAAGTCAAACTCAAAATTTCCGTTCTTCAGGCCCCAATTGGCCCTGCTGATGAACTCGTTCATCTTTGCGGTTGCTTCTGCATCAGAAGTATCTACAGCCATAGGGAAAATAGACATCACAGTGAAGTTATCATCTCCCACGCGAATTACGTAGTCAGTAAAATGAATTTTGGCGCTGACGTGCATGGGAAAGGAAATTTGCCCCTCCTGGTTATTAGTAAAAATATTGTGAATATTTTCACCTTCTAAATGTTTAATGAGTTTCTCCCAGATAGCCAAAGAATATGCTTCCATAATTTGTACCTCCTTATTTCATTTGTGGTGCTGCTTCCGTTCATACGGTACTGTTTACTACTGTCGTTTCCATAGACTGAATTCCCTGTATATCAGAGGTTGATTCAGCTGGGTTTAAAATTTACAACTTCATTTGCTGACCTCCTATCATCTCTTGATCTGCCACTATTGTAAACCATTAGGCCTGACAAGTATTTGACAGGAAATGACAACATCATTCCAGTTTTTCCTTCCTATTGATTTCTGCTCTGCGGCTAGTTAAACCAATGGGCAGGACAGAAAACAACATGTTTCTTCCTTTCCAGCAGGAACTGTGGGAACCGGGACGGTTTTTATTATCCGGTATTTCAATTTGACAAAAGGACTGGGAGTATCCGTTCAATCGGATACTCCCAGTCCTTTTATTATAATTTATTTACGAAGACCGTCAATGCTGGCAGGTTTTGCCAGTGTTTTGCATTACATTTTCTGTCTCCATTATGCGTCTCAAACGGTCGATGGAATCCAGTGTATTCAGTTGGGCAGAGGAGTTGCGGGCTTTTAGAATTTTTCTGCATTCTGGTATACCGGCGGAAATCTGTTCGTATGAATGGCTCTCAAACGAATAATCACAGATCAATTCCAGAATTTTTGTAGAATTGATCAGACAGTCCTTCCGTTCTGACTGTATGGGAATCTGCTGCTGTATAAGGCAGTCAGAGACGGAACCCATGATCTTCAGCAGAAAATCCAGATCCTTCTCAGTATACGGTATGTAAGGATAAAGATTATGACGATAGAACCATGTACTGACCAGACGGTTGCCAGAGGCATAGTATTCTGCGGCATGCGTTTCCAGTCCGGGAACTAACAGAGAGATCCCTTTGATGTGGTAATTCATGGACTGATCCAGACAGAAGCGAACCTGTGCATCACCTTTGATATGCTTGGACCACTTATAATAATCTGTGGCGATACAACGGCATGCTACAGCAGTTAGACGGCTAAGCTCCTCGGAAGCCCATTGCGCCATAAGGACAGTTCGTTCGTGATAGGTTTCCTTGTGATAATCCAGAGCAGTATTGTAATCCTCCTCCTGAGCGGCAGCAGCTCCCATATTGCTATGGACCTTAGAGAGAAGAAGCCGGACTTTCAGGGAAGTGTCCTCTTCATTTCTGCAATCACTCAGAAGGGCCTCTGCTTTCAGAAAAGCAGTCTTTGCCAGGACGAGAGAATCCACTTCCTGATACGCATGGAGCAGGGAGTAACCGACTGTGTTGAAATAGAATGCCATGTCAAAGTTATCTTCTTTGTTGATTTGCAGGGCGTTTAGCTGCAGCAGCGCCTTTTTTGCATAGGAATAAGTAGCATCATTACGCAGAAGATCATAGTTGGAGGCAATGCTTGAAAGGAGAAGAGCGGAATTTTTATCCTGCCATACAGGATCTATAACTTCCAGGGCTTGTTGGGAGGAGAGTGCCAGGAGAAGGACCTGCGGGAGTATGGGGGTAAAGACTTCCAGCCGGTTGATTCGGATGATGGAGTTTACAAAGGGCTGGATGAGGTGCAGATCTTCAGGTACCATTTGTGTCAGAATTAACTCTCTGATCAAAGGGTGTAAACAGACCTTTCGGTCTTTAAGAAAACACCAATAGGTTTTACGAAGCTGGTTGAATACGGCCTGCATTCGGGCTGTATCTTCTCCTTCAAAAGCTATGGAGAAAAATTTACTGTATTCTATGCCGTCCAGAGGCAGCAGAGCCAGATTTGTGAGGATTTGTTTGAAGTCATCGGATTGCCAGATGTCGGACAGTCTCATCATCTTATTAAAAAGAGAAATCAGAGAATCTTCCTCAATGACATTGTCCTTCATGATTTCAAGAGATTCTGTAAAACAATGGACATTCATTTCATTGAAGGCGGCAATCATCTCGTCCAGGTTCCTGGTCTGGGCAAGTCCTGCAAACAGCTTGACAAGATAGGTGTTGGCGTAAAGAGAGTCCTGAATGAATCTTTTGATTTTTTCTTCCTCTTTTGCCAGGATGATTTCTGACAGAGAGGAATCAGCGCAGAATAATTGATACAGCGCATCCGCCGGCAGGGGAAACATCTCTGTTGTAGGAATATCGTAGTTGTTTTTGAGACTAATCTGCGAGGTGATCAGTATATCGCATTTGGATTCGCGAAGAGCTTTGTAGACTTCATTATTGAGAGAAAATTCCTTTCGGGCATTGGGGTTATTGTAGTTATCGATCAGAAGCAGACATGGTTTCGGAGCTCGATTCATGAGAAAGTCCATATTGAGGCGCCAGTTATAGATGTCCTTGTGCTGAAAATCCAACCTGTCGCAATCCATATGAGCAATGGTATAGCTGAGACTTTTACAGTACTTGACTGTGTATATAGAATTGTAATGATTTTCTTTCAGAGATAAATTGTTTTGAATACAATGCCGGATAAAGCATTGTGCCAGCTCTGTTTTGCCAATGCCTCTGGGCCCCGTGATCATATGGATGTTTTTTTCACGAAAGGCATCCCGCTTAAGACTGTTCAGGGCCTCCTGGGGTTCTATATAGGTTTCCGGGGATAAATAGATAGCATTGGAGTCCGATGTTCCCTGAAGATAAACTGCTTTTAATGTCAGATCAGTGTACAGGGGATATTTTATTATTTCTTTTGCATTGAGAGAATAATATCCGTCTTTGTGATTGACAACATAATCTGCGCCCAGTTTTAAACCCTGGCCTTTGTATAGCTCATTTATCGCTTTTTTGACCCGGTCAATCGTTTTGGTGCGTGCGGTGTCAGACAGATAAGACGCATATTTATGTTTGTACTTGCGATATTCTGAATCTGTCAGGGACTTGTATTTGTCCTCACAAAGCCAGGCAAGGCATTCTCCAGGAGATTCTTGCAGCTCGATAGGCTCGGACTCCAAATTGAATTCATACAGTTTTATGTTGCTGCTGACAACGAGGAAAAATTTATCATCTACCATATATACGACATTATAGGGGGATAAGCGCTTTTGTTCTTCCATAGATCTGATTTCCTTTCCTAATAAAAAGTGGAATGAGCAGTGCGATTTGTGTCACGGATTTTTCAGGCTCTATATAGTAGGATATAGTTAAACTAGAACAGGGAGGAAATGAAATGGAATTTTTCTTTGATAGTTGCGGAAACCATGCAAGGATAACTCGGTATACCGGGTGCGCTCCCAATGTGATCATCCCTGAGACTTACGAGGGCCTGCCGGTTACAGAAATCGGTCCAGGTGCTTTTGCAGCAAGACAGGTGAAGATGGTGCAGGTGCCTGCGGCCCTGCAAAAGATCGGGGAAAAAGCGTTTTGGGGTTGTAGCCAGTTAAAACAGCTCGTAGTTGATTTACCTGAAAAGGATCTGATAACAGTATTAAACAGAATGGCAGTTCCTGACTTTTGCACTGACGATGAAGAAACAAGCCTGATGCCACCGGGGTTTCAGTATATCGGCAGTCAGGCCTTTGCCGGATCCGGAATCAAATCCATGATTTTTACTTCGGAAAATCTGAATATCGAAAGTGAGGCGTTCTTATGCTGTAAAAGCCTTAGCAGCGTGGCAATCTGTTCTTGCGATGATCTATCAATTGGAGAAAGGGCTTTCTCCAATTCAGGACTCCGGGCATTCAGCGCCGGAGCAACCGTACTGAAGAAAGTCCCGAAAGGCACATTTGAATTCTGTAAGGAACTTGAAATCGTGCAGGTATATACAGAGATCTTAGAGGACCGGTCTTTCTTTGCGTGTGAAAAGCTCAGGAAGATCGATAATCCAAAGCGGATTCAGGTCAGGGGAGAAGATGCCTTGACCGGCTGCGCGAGTTTAGTGAGGTCTGGGCATTCAGCGCAGAACAATTTGGAGAATTGGGGGGAGGATTCCGATAAAAAAGAATTATTTATTCTGGAAATGCCGGAGGAAGTAAAAACTCACCAGCTCCCAGGGCGTTTTACCGCAGAGATCTATATAAGCGGAGAGACGATCAAACTGGTGGCTGCTCAGCCCTGCGAACCTTGGTGTTTCATGGTTTCCAGTCAGGACGCAGTTCGGCTGATGCCGCTTTTCCTGTATTTATATCACAGAAATCTGAAGTTAGAGCTGACAGGCAGCATGGAAAATGGACTGTACTATGTTCAGCATGTCTCTGTGGGAGGATCGTCCAAAGATGCGATTTCCACTGGACTTTGCACGGAGCTTGTATGGCGCTTGAAGGGAGAAGAAAGAAGACCAGACGGTGTACACCACTATGAAATCAACACGCTTAAGGAGGTGAAAATTTGGCTGGATGTGATGGGCACCCGACTCCCACAGTGGGTCATTGAGGCCTGTCGAAAGAAGGAAAGGCTTTTTATTGCCGAAAAGGAGACAAAGAAAACAGTGGATTATGCCCTGGAATGTCTTCGCTTTTATGCAAACATCAACTGGAATATGTTATTGCCTGTGCTTCCGAATCTGGCACAGGCTCATGAAATGCTAGACAGGGAGTTCTATGGCCTGGAACAGGTGAAAGAAAGAACGCTGGAAATTGTAGCACAGTTGAGAAAGACAGGCTCCATGCCCCAGCAGGGAATCCTCTTAGTAGGACCTCCCGGTACTGGCAAAACCATGATCGCAAAAGCGATAGCTAAGCTTCTGGCATTACCTGTAATCCGAATGAATGTACCTTCTATTGGTGAGGATGCAGAAATTCTATGCGGAAGCTCGCGAATCTTTGAAAATGCAAGACCGGGTAGGATTGCAAGCAGCCTGCGTGAGAATTGTTCCAGCAGTGCAGTGGTTCTTATTGATGAGCTTGACAAAGAGGGAAAGGGCAATCTGCAGGCGATCCTTCTTAGTATGCTGGACTCCAGCGGCTTTTACGAAGAGTATCTGGAGCAGACGCTGAAAACGGAAAATCTTCTGTGCATTGCCACTGCCAACTCTTTGAATGCAATTTCGGCTCCCTTGAAGGACCGCTTCGACATCATCTATGTACCGGCTTATAAGCAGAGCGAAAAGGAGGTGATTCTTCGAGATTACATGCTTCCCAGGCGGCTGGAGAGCCTTGGCTTTGATGCCAACACACTTCGCCTTTCCGAAGAAGCGCTCGAAAGTGTTGTTGCAGACTATACTCAGCAAGCTGGCGCTAGAGAACTCATCAAGTTGGCGGACAGGCTAATTGGCTGGTACTGTAGGAAAAGTGAAGAAGGATCTGCATCTGAGAACATAGAGATCAGCAGGGAACAATTGCCTGAGATCTTTGGTTTGGCACCTGCTATTATCAATACGAAAATTGCCAGCCCGGGATCAGTGAATGCTGTATTTCTCCGTGCGGGTGAGCCTGTGATCGTGAGTGTCCAGGCCACTGCCTGGGAGGGAACAGGAAAGTTTGATGTCCTGGGGCCATTAAGTGAGCTGCAGGGGCAGTATTGCAGAACTGCTTACCTGGCACTCTGTCGGAATACCCGATGGAACCTGCGTAAGACAGATATCAGCGTTTATGTTGATGCTCCCATCCCGGAGGATATGGAAAATCACATTGGAGCAGCGTGTTATACCGCGATTCTCTCCTGCTTAACCGGAAAGCTGGCAGATCCGATTGGCGGGTGCATCATGGGCGGCTGTGATCTCCATGGCAATCTGTGTTTGGATGATAAGGATCTTTGCTCAATTCTGCATTGCCTGAAGTGCAGGGGTTATAGCAGGCTATACGGTCCTGTGGGATTGCGGGATCGCATCAGTGATCAACAGTTGTCAGATACTGGTATTACTGTGGTAGAGGCACTGAGTGCAGAGACCCTGGCGGCTGTGATTCAATCTGCGCCAGTATTGCCTGAAGGAGAATCCTTGGGAAGCTCATAAAGAACTTCAACAATATAAGCTGCTGGGACCTGCTCTGTGCACCAGATCCCATTTTCGGAGACGGAAAATACATGGCCGTCTTGGTACATCTGGCCTGCATCCAGGACAAGAATAACTGGGTTTTTCTTCCAACGACAGGCCGATTTCCAGGATTGCTTTTTATCTGCATGCATATGAACGGCATGCCGTTCCATCCGAGAGATGAAGCCGTCCTTGCAGATCAGCTTATATGCCTCAGTAGTCGTGCCGTGATAAAGGATATTCGGCGGAGCCTGCTCCATCAGCTCAGGCTCTACCCAAGGAATACTGTGTCCCTGGCAGGCTTTGATCCGGGTTTCATCTTCATTCATGCGATACCTGCCCTTGGCATCGGTGGACACAATCGTTTGGAGCAATTCAAAGGATAGCTGATAGATGCCGGCTTTGTTGACAGCATCTATCAGCTCCTGACAGCTTACCCAACCATGACCATCCATGTGAAGGCCCGGAAGCGACTCAGGATGGTGTCGGAGTAGGTAGCAAAGGTACATCGACACTTTGTGAATGTACAATGGAGAACCTCCTCACACTTCATGATATTTTTTACCTGATGATTATAAATAATAGTATACATCAGAATCTGAAATAAGAAAAGAGAAAGAAGGAAGAAAATGAGAGTTTTGCTGTTTTTAAAAAGATACTGTCGTCCTGTTTATGGAATGCTCCTCTACATGATGCTGCTGTGGAGAATGTTCCGCTGGGGAGCTGATTCCATGGGCTGTGCTTATCCTATTTCTCTGATTGTCAAAGACCACGCAGAGAGCACTGTCCTGCAGCGTACTGTGGTATATCTTTTAAAAAACTGCCCCAAGGATTGTCGGCTTTACCGAATTGCACGGATCTTTCTACAGACATCCGCACTTTGTTGCAGCAATTGGGGACTGTTTACAATGTTTGAGCTGGATATGATGCCCCTTAAAGTACATGAAGATCTGCGCCGGATTGATTATCTGCGGCTTGCTGCTGAACATGGCTATCGTCCGGCAATTCTCTACATAGCGAAGAGAATGATGTCCCGGTATCCGGAGGAAACTCTGGAGATGCTGGAGTCCTACCAGAAACCGGATGGCGAGATCCGTCTGCAGCAGGCAATTTGCTATTTAAACTATATGAAAGGAAAAAATAACACAGTCAAAGGGCTTAAATGTCTGCAGGAAGCCGTACTGCTTAAAAATGCGGCAGCTCAGCACATGCTGGGGACGATGCTCTATCGGCAGAAAAATAAAAAAGAACAGAAGATTGGAAAAGCACTGCTTCGAAAAGCAGCTCGCAGAAGATATGTGCCCGCTATCCTTGCAGCAGCGAAGCTGGATCTATCGAGGTGCCCCCGCAGGTCGATCCGCAGACTCCGCAAAGCAGTAAAACTTGGATGCGGAGAGGCATGTGCCATCCTTGGTGAAATTTATGATAAAGGCCAGTATGGCGTAAAACAGGATCACAAGAAGGCATGCCGTTATTGGCTGGCAGGTGCAGAATGCCCGGGACAAAAGCAAGGGGAATGTAAGTTGAAGCTGGGAATTGCTGCCATGAATGGAAATGGTATCCCATATTCCTTCCATAGAGCGGAAGAACTTTTGCGGGATGCGGCCCACATGGGAGAAAATAGGGCATTCCTGGAACTTGCACGCCTGTATCTGAAGAAAAATCCCATTAGAAGTCATTATCTTGAAGAGGGGGTGGAATGCCTGATTCAGGCATATATCCTGGGAGATACACAGGCGGCGTTGTGGCTGGCTGAACTGTATCATGATGGAAGCTGCAAGGCGCTTCCTCAGAGCAAAGAGAAGGCAACTGCAATCCTCGAAAGTATTCAAAGCATCAGCCTTGATGCACAATTCCTTTTGGCTCTCTGGGCCCCTTGTGACAATCGGGAGTCCTGGTATCATAGTATGGTCCATGCTTTGCATGCGGCTGCAGAATCGGGAAGTAATTTGGCCGACGGGTATATGGAGCAGCACTACCATTCGAGAGCAATCTATCGCCTTGACAGCCTGAATGAGCTGGAAAGTCTGGCACAACAGGGAGATAAAAATGCAGCATTTTCCATGTGGAGACTCTGCATTGAAAAGTTTGGGGATTCTGAGCAGGGAATAGACTGGCTGCGAAAATCCACAGTGAATAGATGCAGGCGGGCATTCTATGAAATGGGTAATCAGTTTTTGAAGACGGGACACAGAGAAAATGCTGAGATATGCTGGTTGCTGAGCGCCGAGGCAGGTGATGCCAGGGCATTGGAGAAAATGCTTAAAGAGGGACTCAGGCTGGAGGACAGCAAGGGCATGCGGAAAAGCCTTCGTAAGTTTGCTTCAATGGGAAATCCCGAATCTATGGTATTCCTGGGAGATTTCTATGCAGAGAAGCAGGCTTGGGGAAGAAGCATCAGATGGTATCGTAAGTCGCAGATGATTGAGTGTATTCCTTCTGCATGTGTGAGGTTGGCTGAGTGCTGCAGAGATGGCAGAGGATGCAAAAAAGATTTGCAGAAGACCAAGGAGATGTATGAAATGGCTTTGGTATATTCGCCTGATCAGGATGAGATGCTGTCAGAAAAGTACGAATATATCAAAATTTGTGAACAGGGAGAAGTATCCGCGGAGGAAGCGTTCCTGCTTCTGGATCTTTGCGAGGACCTGGCACAGAGCAGTGATCCTGAACAAAGCCTCTATGCGCAGGAGCTGATCCGCCTGTATTATCAGGTGATCGGCTGCCAGAATCCTCCTATCGCCCAGATTTGGGAAGAAGAAGCTCTGAAAGGCTCCTCTTTGTGTCAATTCCGTGCAGGGTGCTCATGGCTGATGGATAGACGGCTGCCGGTTATGGCTGCATTCTGGCTTCGTATGGCGGATTCCAACCCCCTTGCTGCAGCCTGGCTGGGAATTGCACAGTACCCTTTGCAGCTGTCTGACAGCTGTACAAAATAAAGCAAATTCGTATATCAATTGAAAAGGAGAATTACAATGAAAATCAACAATTTTTACGACGCATTTCATTTCCTGGAGGGTCATCCGATCTTCAAGGGAGAGTTTCTGACGCAGCTGTATATGGAAGTCGTCCTGGTTGATCCGGCGACAAATGCTGTGGACGATGATTTCAGCAGAAATACCACCCCCCGCATCTGGATGGAGACCGGTCCCAACGAGAAGGATGAATACGGCTGGGGGTGTCATGACCTGGATCTGGACAGTGCCGGTGCCACCTATGAAGAGGCAATCATAGATCTTGCCGGCAAGGTCCTTGCGAAGTATGGCAGTTACCACTATCGTCGCCCTCTCTGAGAGACAGCAGAAAAGGGTCAGCATCGGTCAATCCGATGCTGACCGGCGGGAAAGGTGTGCGAAGGAGCGTTCAGAGATTCTTAGGTGTATCAGGAAGACATTTGAAGAAACATCATGTCCTTACGGTATTTCTTTCTATCTGGAGAAATTTAGAAGTGAACGGCTAGGCAAAATAGCTCCATTTTTCACAAAGAGGTTGATAGAACTATGAGTCTGGGTTACTGTGCGTATGGGATAAATCTTCCCTAAAGTGTGTGAGAAAGACGAAATAAAGTGCTGGAAGATGTTTTCTGGAGGGAGAAATGTATCAATGCAAAACAGAATGGAGGAAAGGTAAAGTTCTGCCCAAATCACCATCTCACTCAGATGTGCGGGAAAGAAGTTTAATGCTTGCTGTGCTGGACAGGGTTCGGCAAGGGTGGTATAATTGATACATTAGGGCAGATCACGGAATTTTCGGGGACCGCCCCAACAACTGGGATCATGCCCGGCCCGGAAGAAGCCGGAACCCAAAAGCAATTCGC
>RCNI01001611.1_pt1 | contig 11961 bp, 10 predicted proteins | sample 2041151 | NCBI WGS metagenome assembly RCNI01 (sample SAMN09708214, study PRJNA481090) | feces metagenome | isolation source: feces | place: Antarctica: Albino Rookery
TGAGCTTTTTCTTTAACCTGATTTGGTAATTTTTTCTCATTTATAAGTTTTTCAAACTCAATTATAGCTTTCTTATTATCATCATCTTCTCCAAGCTCTTCTTGGATTACCTTCAATTGCTCTCTTAAATAATATTCTCTTTGGCCTTTATCCAATTTCTTCTTAACTTTAGTTCCAATTCTCTTTTCTATTTTAGCTACTTCAATTTCTTGTTTCACATAAAATATTAATTTTTCTATTCTTTTCTTTAAATCTAAAGTCTGAAGAATATCTTGCTTGTCCTCTTGTTTTATAAGAGCATAGGAAGAAATTAAATCTGTAACCTTATTTAAATCTTTTTCTTCTTCTAGATTGTCAAATAAATCAACACCATTTATTCCACTACTTGCTGTAATATCTAAAAACTCAAAAAAGTCATCCTTTAACTTTCTTGATAAAGCTTCAAATTCATGGTCAATTTCATTATCAATCTCTATTTTTTCTATTGATGCTTCAAGTAATTCCTCTTTATCAAAGAATTCATCCATCTTTGCTCTTTCAATACCTTCTACTAAAACTCTTATAGTGTTTTTTGGCATTTTTACAATTTGCTTTATTTCACAGATTGTACCTATATTAAAGATGTCCTCTTCACTCGGATTGTCAATCTCTATATCTTTTTGAGCTGCTAAAAATATCTTTTGATCTCCTGCCATAGCCTTTTCAACAGCTTCTATTGACTTTTCCCTACCAACGTCAAAGTATATAACCATATTAGGAAATACAGTTAAACCTCTTAGAGGAATTAAAGGAAGAATTAATTTATCTTCTTTCATAAATATCCCCTCCAAAAAAATTAATAACTACATATTATATAAATATATAGTCTTTAACAAGTATACACATATTACAAGTTTTTTTCAAGCTTATTTAATTCCATAAAAGAAAACTAACACTTTAAGTGTTAGCTTTCTTTAGAGATTCTGCATTTAAGGCACTAGTACCAAAAAATGTCGTATTATCTTTCAGTATTAGACTATCTTTTTCTATACATTCTTCTTCATAAAGTGCAAGATTTAATACCTCTTCAACCCTCTTTACTCCAACTATCTTTATTCCATCAATATCTCTAGTTATACTACTTAAATTTTCCCTTGGAACAATTACTAATTCTACTCCAGCTCGCTTTGCTGCCAATATCTTGGCATTTACTCCCCCTATTGGTTTTACTTTCCCTTTTATTGATATCTCACCAGTCATGGCCACTCTATTATTTACAGGCACTCCTTTTATAGCACTATATATAGCAGTAGCTATACTTATTCCAGCAGATGGACCATCCACTGGTATTCCTCCTGGAAAATTCACATGTATATCATAGGCCTTTGAATTTAAATTAAATATATTATCTAATACTGTTAATACATTCTGTACAGAGCAATACGCAGTACTTTTTCTCTTTATTTTTTTCTCTCCACCACCTAGTTCCTCATCATCAACTATTCCAGTAATTTTTATACTACCTATATTATTACTTGATAGCTTTGCAGTAGCTTCTATTTCCATTAAAGCTCCATTATTAGCTCCATATACAGCCAACCCATTTACATATCCAATTTCAGGCTTATCATTTATCGTCATTTCCATTCTAGGATTGTATTGACCATTTTCAATAACCCAATAAATATCACTCTCTTTTATGTAATCTCTATTTTCATTTATTGCAAGGCCAGAACATAATTGTACTAAGTTTATAACTTCTCTTCCATTGGTACAATATCTAGATACTATGTCTAAACCTTCATCACTTATTCTATAGCCAACCTTATTGGTGGCATTTAAAGCAATTTTTCTAATCTCTTCAACGGTTAGTCCCCTAAAAAATATTTCTACACACCTTGACCTTATAGCTGGCACTATTTCCTCTGGACTTCTTGTAGTTGCACCAATCAATCTAAAATCCGCTGGTAATCCATTATCAAATATTTCTTTTATATATCTAGGAGTATTTGGATCTTCTGAACTATAATACGCTGAGTCTAAAAAAACTTTTCTATCCTCTAACACTTTAAGAAGTTTATTTAATTCAATAGGATGCAATTCTCCTATTTCATCTATAAAAAGTATTCCTCCATGAGCCTTTGTTACAGCTCCTGGTTTAGGTTGAGGAACCCCTGCAATCCCTAAGGATCCTGCTCCTTGATATATTGGATCATGAACAGAACCTATTAATGGATCTGCTATACCCCTCTCATCAAATCTTAAAGTTGTGGCATCTATTTCAACAAATTTAGATCCCTTATTAAAAGGAGATGCAGATATTTTCTTAGCCTCTTCTAAAATTATTCTAGCAGCGGCGGTTTTTCCTACCCCTGGTGGACCATATATTATTACATGCTGTGGGTTAGGACCACAAAGTGCTGCTTTAAGAGCTTTTATTCCCTTTTCCTGTCCTATTATTTCTTCTAAATTACTTGGTCTACTTTTTTCAGTTAAAGGTTCTGTCAGTTTTATCATTCTTAATTTATTTAATTTTTCCATTTCTTTTTCATTTTCTTTTTCTAATACACTATTATCTTTTTTCTTATTGGTAAAGGACTTGTTCATATATATATAGAATAAAATTGACATAAGTAATTGTAGAAACATTATAAATGTATAAGTATTCATCTCTAATACCTCCCGTTCTATAGGGTTAGTATTTACCTATTTTTGTGATGATATTCCAAAAACTCCATAAAAAAATAAAAAAGATGCATATTATTTATGCATCTTTTTCTATTAAGCAGTTTCTATATCTTTCCTAGCTTTATTTTTCTTCTCAGTTCTTAAAGTCGGTCTAACTTCTCCTTCTGGAAGCTTTTCAAGCTCTGGATCTTTTCTATCTTTTATTGTCTCTTCAGTTATAGTAGCTTTTACAATGCTCTCCTCTGATGGTATATCAAACATTATATCCATCATAGTTTCTTCCACTATAGCTCTTAATCCTCTAGCACCAGTTTTTCTATTTATAGCTTCATCTGCAATAGCTTTTAAAGCTTCCTCTGTAAAATCTAGTTTTACATTATCAAGCTCAAATAACTTTTTATATTGCTTAACTAGCGCATTCTTTGGCTTAGTTAAAATACTTACTAAAGCTTCGTTATCTAAAGCTTCTAAAGTTACTAAAACTGGTAATCTACCAACAAATTCTGGTATTAAACCAAATTTTAATAAATCTCCAGGCATTATGTCCTTTAAAAGTTCTCCAACGTTCTTTTCGCTTTTTCCTTTAACTTCAGCGCCAAAACCTATAGAACTCTTAGTTCCTCTTTTTTCTATTATTTTATCTATTCCATCAAAAGCTCCACCACAAATAAATAAAATATTTGAAGTGTTAATTTGTATAAACTCTTGATGTGGATGCTTTCTTCCACCTTGTGGTGGAACTGAAGCTGTTGTTCCCTCTAATATTTTTAATAAGGCTTGTTGAACACCCTCTCCAGAAACATCTCTTGTAATAGATGGATTTTCTGATTTTCTAGCAATCTTATCTATCTCATCTATATATATTATACCTTTTTCAGCTCTTTCAACATCATAATCTGCATTTTGAATTAGTTTTAAAAGTATATTTTCAACATCTTCACCAACATATCCTGCCTCTGTTAATGTTGTAGCATCTGCTATAGCAAATGGAACATTTAACATTTTAGCAAGAGTTTGTGCAAGTAATGTCTTACCTGAACCTGTAGGTCCTAATAAAAGTATGTTACTTTTTTGTAGTTCAACATCATCTTCTGCCTTATTAGCATTTATTCTCTTGTAATGATTATAAACAGCTACTGCTAAAGATTTCTTAGCTCTATCTTGACCAACAACATATTGATCTAAATAGTCTTTAATTTCTTGTGGCTTTGGAAGATTACTAGCTTCTAATGATGATGATTCTGTATTTCCTTCAAATTCATCTTCTATGATTTCTGAACAAAGCTCTATACATTCATCACATATATATACACCAGGACCTGCGATTAATCTCTTAACCTGCTCCTGATTTTTACCACAAAAAGAACATCTTAATTGCTTTTTATCTTCAAATTTTCCCATCTTATCCACCTCAACTTTCAATAAGATTTAAGTTGTAGATTATTTTCTTTCTATAACTTTATCTATTAATCCGTATTCTACTGCTTCTGATGCTTCCATGAAATAATCTCTCTCAACATCTACTTTTATTTTTTCAAGAGGCTCATTTGTATTTTCACTTAAGATTTGGTTTAATTTATCTTTTATCTTTAATATTCTCTTAGCATGAATATCTATGTCAGTCGCTTGACCTTGGAATCCACCTAAAGGTTGGTGTATCATTATTTCAGCATTTGGTAATGCAAATCTCTTTCCTTTTGCTCCTGAAGATAATAAGAATGCTCCCATAGAAGCAGCCATACCTATACAGATTGTAGATACGTCAGGCTTTATATATTGCATAGTATCATAAATTGCCATTCCAGAAGTTATAGAACCTCCTGGGGAATTTATGTAAAGATGTATATCTTTATCTGGATCTTCACTTTCTAAGAATAATAATTGTGCAACAACCAGGTTAGCAGTTACATCATTAACCTCTCCACTTAACATTATTATTCTATCTTTTAATAATCTTGAGAATATATCGTAACTTCTTTCGCCTTTGCTTGTTTGTTCAACTACCATAGGTACTAAATTGCTCATTAAATTCCCTCCTTTTAAAAAAACTCTAATTATAATATTGCCATATATGTCATAAAAACATACATTATCATAATTATTATATAAAAAAAATAAACATTTGTTAATTAGTCTTTTTCTAAACAAACTTTTAATTTTAAAATAATTGCCAAGAAATACTTCCTGGCAATTATCTGAAAGTTTATTTATTTATTATTTTAAAGATTCAAATAACATTTTTAAAGTTTTTTCTCTCTTAACATCTAACTCTAAAGCATCTCTTTGAGCATTTAATAATAGATCAACCATTTTCTCAGTTTCTGCTCCGTTTGAGTACATTTTAGCAACTTCTTCTGCTTTTGCTTTTAATTCTTCTTCAGTAGCTTCTATAGCTTCTGCTTCAGTTACAGCACTCATAACTAAATCAGTTTTTACTTTTCTTTCAGCATTTTCTTTCATGTAAGATTTCATCTTATCTTCAGTGCTTCCAGTGAACTCATAGTATTGCTCTAAGCTTAGTCCTTGTTGTCCTAATCTCATTTCTAAGTCTCTTACCATGTTTTCAACTTCTCTGTTGATCATTGCTTCTGGAATTTCTACTTTTGCGTTATCAACTACAGCGTTTATAACTTTTTCTTCCATTTCTCTTTTAGCTCTTAATTCGTTAGCTTTTACAGCTTTTTCTTTTAAGTCAGCTTTTAATTCTTCTAAAGTATCAAATTCTGAAACTTCTTTAGCAAATTCATCATCTAAAGCTGGTAATTCTTTAACTTTTATTTCTTTTACAGTTACTTCGAATTTAGCTGGTTTTCCGTTTAAGTCTTCTTTTCCATAAGCTTCTGGGAATGTTACGTTAACATCTTTGCTTTCTCCAACTTTTAATCCAACTAATTGCTCTTCAAAGTTATCTATGAAGCTTCCTGAACCTATTTCTAATGGATAATCTTTTCCTTCTCCACCTTCGAATGCTACGTCATCTATGAATCCTTTGAAGTCTATAACAGCTATGTTTCCATTTTCAACTGTTCCTTCTTCTTTAGTTTCAACTCTAGCATTTCTTGCTTGCATATCAGCTAATTGTTTTTCTATGTCTTCATCTTTTACTTCGTAAGATACTTCTTCAACTTCTAATCCTTTGTAATCTCCTAAAGTAACTTCTGGGTAAGTAGTAACTTTAGCTTTGTAAACTAAGTCTTTTCCTTCTCCAACTTCTACTACTTCGATTTGTGGATAATCAACTGGTCTTACGTTGTTCTCTTCTAAAGCAACTCCGTAAGTTTTATCTATACAAGCGTTTATTGCATCATCAAATAAAACTTCAACTCCGTAGAATTTTTTAACCATGTTCATTGGAACTTTTCCTTTTCTGAATCCTGGTATGTTAAACTTCTTTGAGTTTTTATTATAAGACTTTTTTAATGCCTCGTTAAAGTCCTTAGCATCAACTTTAATTTCTAATTCTACAACATTTGTGTCTATTTTGTTCATTTTAGCTTCCATTGTATATTCCTCCTGTAAATAGCCTTTTAAATTCATGTTTTATGAATTAACCTAGGCAATTATAACATATAATTTCTTTTTTTATCAAATATTTCTTTTATTTTATTCTTACATTTATACATTTTATCATACTAGTAGTTTTTTTTCTATAAAATCTTTAACATCTTTTAATTCTTCGTAAGTTTTAAAATTATCCCTATAAACTTCTATTATTAAGGGACCTTTATAGTCTAAACTTTTTAGTTTTTCAATTATAGGTTTATAATTTACTTTCCCCTGACTAGGAAGTAAACAAATACTTTTTTCATCTCTATCGTTTATATGAAAATTAATTAAATCCTTCCCCATTATATCAATATAATCAAGAGGATTTTTCTTGCTTTTATATGCTTGTTTTATATCACAGGTAAATTTAATATCATATTTTATGTTACTTTTTAAATACTTTAAAAATTCTATATCTGAAGACATACACCAAGAAACATTTTCTTGAGATAAATATATATTATTTTCTCTTGCTATATAAGCTAATTCATTATATATATCTAAAATTTCCTTCTTATTAATAGTATTAAACTCTTGTTTTCTCATACCATGAAAGGTGTATGATGAAGCTCCTAATTTATTAGTAGCTTTACATATACTTTTAAAAACCTCTAAAGAATCTTTTCTTCTTCTCTCATATTGATCAAATAAATAAGGTTCATACATAGATGAAAAAAAATGTACTGATTTTATATTAAAGTTATTTTTCTCTTTTTCCTCAATTAATTTCTTTACAAAATCATCACTATACTCATAATAAGTATTTAAAAATAATTCTCCTGTATTAAAATCCAATTCTTTCATTATTTTAATTGATTTTTCTAATTCAAAATCTGGATAAAAACATGCTGAAGAAATTCCAACTTCCAAATTAATTTCTCTCCTTCCTTTTTAATCTCTATTATTATAACTTATAGTAAACATTTAAATAAACTTTTTTAATTTTTATTTTAAATAATATCATTTGCTTATATGGAGATACTATGTTATGATAAGCTTTGTTTGATTGTGAGAATTTTAAAAATAAAATAAATTTTAAAAACTAAAAATATACAAGAAGAAAGAGGATAAAGAATGAACAATATAAAATTTGATGACTTAGGTCTTAAGGAAAGCTTACTTAAAGCTATAAAAGATATGGGATTTGAAGAACCATCTCAAATACAAGCTGAAAGTATTCCTGTAGCCCTAGAAGGACACGATATAATCGGTCAAGCTCAAACTGGTACTGGTAAAACAGCTGCTTTTGGATGCGCTATAATAAATAATGCTGATTTTTCAGGAAAGAAGAAATCTCCAAAAGCACTTATTTTAGCACCAACTAGAGAGCTTGCTATACAAGTTAATGAAGAACTTGTAAGACTTGGAAAACATGAAAAACTTTCTGTTTTACCAATATACGGTGGTCAACCAATAGATAGACAAATTAGAGCTTTAAAAAATGGTGTTGATATAGTTGTTGGAACACCTGGTAGAGTATTAGATTTAATAAGAAGAAAGAGTTTACCTCTTAAAGATATAGGATTCCTAGTGTTAGATGAAGCTGACGAAATGTTAAACATGGGATTCATTGATGATTTAGAAGAAATTGTTAAATCATTAAAAACTGATAGACAAACACTTTTATTCTCTGCTACTATGCCTCCTCAAATAAAGAAATTAGCTAGAAATTATATGAAAGAAGATACTAAGCATATCGCAATAAAGAAAAGTTCTTTAACAGTTTCAAAAATAGAACAATTTTATTTTGAAATAAAACATAGAGATAGATTTGAAACACTTTGTAGAGTTTTAGATTTTGATGAACCAAATGCTGCAATAATTTTCTGCAAAACAAAAAAAGGTGTTGACGAAGTTGTAGAAAAAATGCAAGCTAGAGGATATATGGTTGAAGGTATGCACGGAGATATGAGCCAAAACCATAGACTTCAAACTTTAAGAAAATTCAAAGAAGGAAGCTTAGACTTCTTAGTTGCTACTGATGTTGCAGCTAGAGGAATAGACGTTGAAAGCGTAACTCACGTTATAAACTACGATCTACCACAAGACAATGAAAGTTATGTACATAGAATCGGAAGAACAGGTAGAGCTAACAGAGAAGGAGTTGCTTATTCTTTAGTCACTCCAAAAGAATATATGATGCTTAAGCAAATACAAAAGCATACTAAGAGTAAAATAATAAGAAAAGCTGTACCTACAGTAGATGAAATATTCCAAAATAAACATAATAATATAATAAATAATGTAAAATCTACTATAGAAGAGGCTTCAGAAGATTTCCAAAAGTTTATTCCAATAGCTACTCAATTAGATGAGGATTATAGCTTAGTAGATGTTGCAGCTGCTCTTTTAAAAATAGTATTTGATAAAGAATCTTCTTTTGATTACACTTCAAATTCTATAGAAGCTCCTGTAATGGACGAAACTAGATTATTTATGTCTGTTGGAAGAAGAGATGGTATAACTCCTAAATCTCTTGTTAACTTCTTAAAAGAGACTGCTAGAATAAGCCCTAAGCAAGTTGGAGATATAGACATAAAAGAAAACTTCTGCTTTGCTAACGTTGATGCTGATGCAGTAAATAATATAATGAAAAAATCAATGGGTAAAAAACTTAACAAAAGAACTGTTAATATAGAAGTTGCTAAAAAAAGAAAATAATACAAAAAAAATACATACTCATATGAGTATGTATTTTTTATTTATTCTTACAACAACCAGATCCATTTGAACATCCACATCCATTTTTAGAACACCCTCCTTGGCATCCTCCCTTCGAAGAACATCCTCCACAGGTTCCATTTGCTTTTTTAGGACATCCTCCTCTACTTCCACAGCAACTTTTTTTAAAGCCTAACTCTTCTAATTCTTCTTCACTTAAGTATTTCAGTGGAAATTCATTTTCACCAAAGCTTTCATACTCTGGAGTATCTTTAATTTCATTTCTATCTATATTTAACAAAATTATCACCTCATTATTTTTATAAATACAAATTTAACAAATTATTATTTTGCATTATTACCTATTAATATAACATACTAAATAAGCTTTAACTACTTAAATTAAAATTTTAATTTTTTATAATTTTTAGCATTTTTTCATTATTTATGATAAAATTCATTTATAAAACATTTACATTATGAGGAGGTACATTATGAGTATTCATATAGGTGCAAAAGAAGGTCAAATAGCCGAAACAATTTTATTACCAGGAGATCCTTTAAGAGCTAAATTTATAGCTGAAACATTTTTAGAAAATCCAGTTTGTTACAATGAAGTTAGAGGAATGTTAGGATATACAGGAACATATAAAGGAAAAAGAATATCAGTTCAAGGTACTGGTATGGGGGTTCCTTCAATTTCTATTTACGTTAATGAACTTATAAGAGATTATGGAGTTAAAAATTTAATAAGAGTAGGTACTGCTGGCGGTATGCAAGAAGATATAAAAGTTAGAGATTTAGTTTTAGCAATGTCATCTCATACTGATTCTGCAATAAATAAAGTTAGATTTAACGGTTTAGATTTTGCTCCAACAGCATCATTTAAACTTTTAAAGGCAGCTTACGATACTGCCGTTGAAAAAGGATATTCTCCTAAGGTTGGTAGCGTATTCACAGCTGATAGCTTCTATAATGATAATCCTGAAGCATGGAAACAATGGGCTAAATTTGGTACTTTAGCTGTTGAAATGGAAACTGCAGCTTTATATACCTTAGCAGCTAAGTATGGTGTTAATGCCTTAACAATACTTACTATAAGTGATCATTTAATTACCGCTGAGGAAACTACTGCTGAGGAGCGTCAAACTACCTTCACAAAGATGATGGAAGTTGCTCTTGATGCTGCCATAACTTTATAAAATAAAAGAGCTTTATCAAAATAACTTTTGATAAAGCTCCTTTTTATTTATTAATTATCCTTCTCTTCTTCTAATCCTGGTAATGAAAAGTCTTGTACATTATAGACTATCCATTTTCCATTTTCATACTTCATATTTGTGAAAAAGTTTTTTTCTATTGATTCACTTTTAACATCTATTCCTAATATTTTCTTTTTTATCTTATAAGAAACATTAACCACAATCCTAGCTTCATAAACACCATGATTTCGTTCTATTGAACTATTTTCCATCTTAATTTTAAGATCGCTTATATCATAGTCATTTTTTAAGAGAAAATATTTTTGACTTAATGTATTATATATATTATCCTTAACTTCATTTTTAGCATTTCTTATATTATTTTTATCCTCTGAGTTTAAAGCCTGGAATACGCTGCTATAAAATTCCTTTACAACTTTTTCAACATCATCTTTGATAATTGTATCTTTTAAATCTAATTCTATATTTATTTCTGGATGGTCTTCAATATAAACCTTTTGGCTATCTATTTCTCCCCAAGGAGTGTTACATTTTATAGTTAAATATGTTGAACCATCCTTTGGAAAAGGACCAACATCCTTAAAATCTTTTACTTTTATACCTGAGTCCTCTCCATTTATATATACATTACTATCATCAAAACTACTCTTAACTGTGACTAATGTTCCATTTAAAAGTATGTCTATCTTATTGTTATCCATGAAAATAACATTTTTTTCTTCTACTAAATTAGAATTATATGCTTTCTTTTCAACCTTAAGATCATAGACTCCTGGTATTAAGTTAGGTATTTCTAAAGTTCTACTAGTATTAGTTGTACCTATAAAATTATCATTTAAATATACACTAGCTTCTGGGAAATTAGATGCCACAATAAGCTTCTTTTTTTGTATTACAACATACCATTTTTCTCCCCAAAAACTTTTTTTAGACTCTAACTTTGTAGAGTATATCTCATCACCATTTTCTAAAGAAGATACCAACTTATTAATTCTACTTTTATCTGCTTTAAAAAAATCAATATATGGTATTAACTCTTCTTTTGTCATTCCTGAATTTTTATTGCCTTCTTCTATTAAGTTCATTAAGGCTCTTTCATTTCCTTTGCTTAGTGAGTTAGATAATTGTTCAATTACATCTCTCTTTTTGCTACTAACATTACCATATAGAAATACTATAATTAAAGCTAAAGCAATAACACAAATTATTATTACCTTAGGATCCTTTTCTTTTATGATTTTATCTTTTACTCTTTTATAAAGGCTACAAATGTTATGACCTACCCCTGTAATACTCTCTTTCAATTTATCCATATGTTAAAACTTACTCCTCTAGTAAATTTATAATCCATTTATTACATGATGTACATTTATAAACTTGTATTCCAAAAGGATATAGCATTTCATCTTTAAATCTATTATAATTGCTTCTTAACTCTTTTAATGAATAAAATTCATCATCTTCAGTTAAAGCCCCTACTAATTCGCATATATAATTTTCTTTAGTTTTAAAACAGCAATCATTCTCATCTGTACACTTTATTTTCTCTAATTTTAATTCTTCTTGAAAATCTTGTAATATAGGTATTATATCTTGAAACTCACTTATATCATCTTGAAAATCCCCTGCTAAAAAATCTACTCCACTTATAGTAAATAATTTATCCATTTAATCACCTCTAATTTCCTAATTAAAATTTGCTAACTAATTCTAGTATTACATAAATTAATTAATTTTACTAACTTATTTTAGCATAATAAATATTATTGTAAATAACTTATTGTTAACAATAGTAAAAATAGCCCCTAATTGAGCTATTTCTAATATTTAAATTTAAAACAAAAGTTATTTATTCTATTATAGA
>RCNI01001612.1_pt1 | contig 11959 bp, 12 predicted proteins | sample 2041151 | NCBI WGS metagenome assembly RCNI01 (sample SAMN09708214, study PRJNA481090) | feces metagenome | isolation source: feces | place: Antarctica: Albino Rookery
AACAAGTCAAAACAGGCACTCCCGTTGGGAGTGCCTGTTTTGACTTGGGAACATAGCCTGTATTCTGCTATACCGACCGAAGTTGTGACTATAAACCAGCAATTCAAAGTGCGGTCATCTCCCTCCAGATTGACGGATCTTTTGAAATAAGATATACTGCCTATGGAACCATTTCGCAGCAACTCGATGGGACGCGATTGTAAGCCCATTGACTTAAGCAGCGGAATGGTTCTTTTTATGCATCACTCTCTGACAACTCAGAAGCCCACGGCTGTTCTTTGGCATATACGCCGTCCACCTTCTTAAAATCATGCAGAGCTTTTTGGGGGAAGGTGGTGTTGACAGGTTTTTCATTCTCTGTTACAATATTTTCAAAAGCATCTGTGGGCACCCTAACAGGGCAGTTTTCTGCTTCAGCTGTACCATTCTGGTACTGACGGGGAGGCGCAGATGCTTTTTCTTTTTTCATGTAGTCCAGGGGGCTAAAAACAGCAAAATGGCGTGTACCATTTGATTGGGAGGTTCCAGTATGAAACGGACACATCAATGCCCCAAATGCGGCGGCACCGACATCATCAGAGTACCCGGGAAAGCAGGTGCTTACGGCGCTGGCAACAACATTCAGGTTGGCATGACCACATTCTCTGCTGTGCTGGTGCATCGGTATGTGTGCTGCACCTGCGGCTACTCCGAGGAATGGATTGACAAAGAGGATCTCTCCAAATTAAAAGCGAAGTTTGAATGACCGGTCGCCGTCTTATTCCGTGCGGTTCGGCTGCTTTCGGCGCTGCTGCTTCTTCTGGGGTGCATAATCCCTCATCTCCGGGATGGCACCGCCTGACACGGCCCAGAAATACAGGCTCGCCACACTGCCATAGGGCGTGAAGCGTCTGCGGTATTTTTCAAACAGCCTGCGGTCGATGGTCCGATGGTGGTAGACCATCCGCATTCCCCGCTGAATTCCCAGGTCGTCATAGCTGAGCACATTGGGCCGCTGCATACAAAACAGCAGCAGCATTTCCGCCGTCCATACACCGACGCCCCGCAGTGAAGACAAGGACTGAATCACAGCTTCATCCGGCTGATTCCACAGGCTCTCCAGGTCGAAGGCCTCGGTTTTCACCTTTTGGGCAAAGTCCGTGATATAGTCCGCTTTTCTGTATGAAATTCCAAGGGCCTGCAAATCATCTGTTCCCGCACGGAGCACCGTTTCCGCATTGACCGTTCCCAGCCGCTCCTTCATTCTCTGCCAGATGGTTTCCTGTGCCTTTGTGGAAATCTGCTGGCCCACAATCTGGTGGACAACCGAAGAAAACAAATCCGGGTCCACCTCCCGCTCGATTTTTCCGATCTTATCGATGACCTCTGCAAGGCGTTTGTCCTTTTGCTTCAGATAGCTGATTTCCGTTTCACTGTATGGGAAATACACAGTCGTCCTCCCCTTTCTTTCCTGTCTGAATATTGGAATTTCAAAAATGGCGTGTATCTACGGATACACGCCATTTTCAGCTGCCGTTTTATGAATTTTTCATGGCCTCGACACAGACATTCAGCACCTGGCCTGCAATGGGGGCGCAGGTAGCGCTGCCGGAGCCGCCGTGCTCCACAATCACGATGAAGGCCAAGGGATAATTGTCATCCCGGATAAAGCCTGCAAAGGTGGCATGGGGCGTATCGTTGGGGCCGATTTCGGCCGTGCCGGACTTTGCACAGACATACAAATCCGGAAACTGCCACGCACCATACATGGTCAGGACATTGTTCCGCATCATATCGGCCAGGGTATCCGTTGCCGCGGGGTCCAGCAGCTGCTCTGTCATCTCGGGCTTGGCCTGGTAGATGGTACGCATACCCCCCCGCACTTCTTTCATAACATGGGGCTTGGCAGCCTTACCGCCGCCTGCAACCACACCCATAAAGTGCATATACTGGCAGGGATTGATCAAATTGGTATGCTGACCGACGCCAGACCAGCCCAATTCGCTCTCTGCTACGTTTTCCACATCAAAGTGACCGGGAGCTGTGGTAATTCCGTCAAAGGTCAGAGATTCTGTGATGCCCAGTTTCTTGGAATACTCCGTCATCACTTCCGGGCCAAGGTCTGCGGCAATTTTTGCAAACGCCACGTTGCAGGAATTGGCCAGTGCCTTTTTCAGGCCCGTCTGACCATGGACGCCGTTGCAGATGATGGTATCTCCGCCCATCTGACAGGTACCCTCGCAGAGGTATGTCCGCTCCATGGCATCATCCCAGGTTTCCAGGGCTGCCGCCGAAGTCAGGACCTTATAGATGGAACCGGGTACATAGGTCGTCTGGAAGAAACGGTTCAGATACACGCCATCGTAAGCGCCGGTGGTATCTCCCTCCACATCCGGCATATTGTCGGGGTCATAGGTGGGAGATGTGACAGCGCAGAGAATATCGCCTGTCTTATAGTTATAGACGCCGATGGTGCCTTTGCGGCCTGCCAAAGCAGCCTGTGCCGTTTTCTGCACCTGGGCATCGATGGTCAGGACCGCCTGATTGGACACGTCTCCCAGGCTGTAAAGGCCGTTGACAGGAGAAAAGCCCACCAATTCATCGGCATACTCTCCCAGGATCGGAGCAGAGATGTAGCCCATCCGGTCGCCCAGCAGATGCATGGTTGCCTTCCGCAGAGCCGGGTCCTCTGAATAGGTCTTGCCGTTGGTGGCATCCAGCAGCAGGGTGCCATTTCGGTCTGTGACCGTACCGGTTGAAAGGTTGGTACCCGAATAGACATGGGGACTGCCGGAGAAAACCACCCAATCATCCGCTTTCACAAAATAGCGGCCCACAAAGAATGCCAGTCCGGCTACCAGCATCACCATCAGAATCATCAGGAAGATGGTACGATGAGAAATTCGTTTCACAGTTCCGTCTCCTCCTCTTCTTCCTGGGCGGCTTCCCGCTTGGAGGGAAGTTTCACAGCCATGGATGCATTCTGTCTCGTATCAGCCGCCTTGATGAAGGCCAGCAGGCCCCAGCAGGCAATCATACTGCTGCCGCCGTTGGACACAAAGGGGAAGGTCACACCGGTCAGGGGCAGCAGATCCAGGGTACCAAACACGTTGAGGATGGTCTGGATGAGCAGAATGGAACCAGCCGCACAGGCACCGATGGTATAGAAGCTGCTGCGTCCCATGGAAGCCGAACGGGCCACAAAGGCCGCCAGCACCACGATGACCAAGACCAAAAAGATGGACATAATGAGGCCCCACTCCTCTGCCACGAAGGCAAAGACCAGGTCCGTATCCGAGGCAGCTACATACTTGAGCCAGCCTCGCCCAACACCCAGGCCGAACAGTCCGCCGGAGGCAATGCACATCATGGACCGGGTCTGCTGATAACCGCTGGTCAGGGCATTTTCCCAGACATGCCCCCAGGCTGCAAATCGTTTCAAAATATAGGGTTTGAATTTCAGTGCCAGAACGCCGCCGAAGCCTGTTGCTGAGCAGATCAGGCCGATGGTTGCAAAACTACCGGAACGCATATAGGCGATGACCAGGAAGGCTACAAAGAAAATGAGGGCCGTACCGAAGTCACTCATCAGGACCAGACAGCCGCAGACCACGGCAGAATAGGCAATGAACAGGAACATATTGCGCTTCGTCATAATTCGGTGGAGGCTGGATGCACCCACGAAGATGAAGCACAGCTTGACCAACTCGGAAGGCTGGAAGGAAATACCGCCAATCACAATCCAGTTCTTGGCGCCAAATTGTTCATGGCCAAACACCAGGTTGATGGCCAGAAGTCCCAGAGAGCCGAGAGCTGCCAGATAACGGAGCTTTTTGGCTCGCTCCAAATCGCGCAAGGCCCAGCAGATCACAAGGAATGCCGCAATACCGGCACCAATACAAATCAGCTGTTTCGGCAGTTCTCCCGGTGTATCGGATGCAATGACCGACAGGCCAACCGTTGTGAGGAAGAACGCCAGTGTTTCAATCTCAAATCCTGTTCTTCTGAGCATTCTGGTGAAGGTGAACAGGCCCCACTGAATGGCCATCAGAATCAGGAAAGCCGGGAAAATCAGCGGGGAGCTGTCCTCCATGGACAGCTGAAAGCCGACCAGCAGCTGAAAAATACTGAGCCAAAACAGGGTGACACTGGGCAGAACCTGTCTGCCCGCTCTCGTCCGCTCGGCGGCCTGAATGACCTCCTGTCTTTTGGTGATCGGTTCCAGCTGAAAGTCCACACCACCCAGGGAGATCACATCGTCAAAGTCCACCACTTCCATGGACACAGGGCTGCCGTTGACCAGAATGCCGCCCTTGGAACCAATATCGGAAATGGTCCAGGAACCATCGTCATAGCGGGTCAAAACAGCGTGAGACCGGGAGATGGTCGGGTAATCCAGAACCAGGTCGCAGCTCTTGGCTCTGCCCAGGATGGTTTCCCAGTGGGTCACAGCCAGCTTCGTGTCACCCGGCCCTTTGAGCCAGGCCCAGACCTCCGGCTCTTTTTCAAACAGCAGGAGAGATCTGGTGCAGCGGGCCACGATCAGCAATGCCAGAAGCGGAAACACATACCGCAGCACCGCATTGGTCAGGTCCGACAGCGTCACAACTTCTAATAATTTCATAATCATAGGCAGGAAAACTCCTTATGATGCAAGGGAATATCGTTACTCGTTTTTTGGACCTAAGTCCGAAACAGTTTGAATGGTCTGATACTTTTTGGTCTCCACGGTCATGCCCTTGGCCTGCAGACGATGCTGCACAAAATCGGCCATCAGCATATAGAACACGGCAAACACAGGAACACCCAGGACCATACCGGCAAAGCCGAACAGACCACCGGCCACCGTGATGGAAACCAGGACCCAGAAGCCTGCAATTCCAATGGTATCGCCCAGGATACGGGGGCCAATCACGTTGCCGTCCAGCTGCTGCAATGCCAGGACAAAAATGCAGAAATAAACTGCCTTCATGGGATCGTTCAGCAAAATCAGGAATGCACTGGGCACCGCGCCGATGAACGGTCCAAAGAAGGGAATCACATTGGTCACACCCACCACCGTGGCAATCAGGGCAGGATACGGCAGTCTCAAAATCAGCATACCGATGTAGCACAGGACACCGATAATCAAGCTATCCACAAGTTTGCCGATGATAAAGCCGGAGAAAACCTTGTGAATTCGTCTGCCCAGGTCCAGCACATGGTCGGCAGTGCTCTCCTTGAAAACGGCAACCACAAGTTTTTTGCTCTGAGACATAAACAGGTCACGAGAAGCCAGCATATAGATGGCAGCGCACAGACCGATAAGAAAATCAAAAGCAAGCCCGACCACGGTCATCAAGGAGTTGGTCAGGCCGGAAATAATGGCCTCCATGCTGCTGAGCAGCTTGGTTTTGAACCAGTTATCCATGAACTGATAGCCCTGGTCCATGAGATGATTGACATAAGTTGCAAGCTCCGGATTATCGGCCAGGAAGGTCATAATCCATTTTTCTACCTTTTCATAGGACGTAGAAAAGTTATTGACAATGCCGACAATACTGGTATAGAGCTGCGGCATCAGCATGGCGAAGAACTCATAGACCAGAACGACAAAAACAAGGACGGACAAAACCAAACTGATGGTACGGCTGGTCTTCAGCGCCTTTTTCTTGTTCTTCATCCGCTTTTGCAGGAACGGCCCGATGCGTCTGTCCAGGAAATTCATCAGGGGATTCATGAGGTAAGCCAGCACAAAGCCGAAAATAATAGGGCCAAAGACCTTAACCACTGTATTCACAACGGTCTTGACACCATCCAGATTGAGGACAATGGCCAGGAGTACAAAGCTGATGGCCACAACCGTCATCAGCATGGCACCAAGATTGAAATATTGATTATCTCGCAGTCGTTTCATAGATCAGCATCCTCCATTGTGGCTGATTTTTCGCAGCAGTGCAATCTCTTCCGCATAACCCGGCAGTTCATTGGGCGTTTCCAAAATCATGGGAAGCCCCTGCAATGCCGGATGGGTTACAACTTTTGCCATGGCTTCCAGCCCGATGTGGCCCTGGCCGATTTTTTCATGGCGGTCCTTATGGGCACCCACAGGGTTCATGGAATCATTCAGATGAAGTGCTTTCAGCCGCTCAAGGCCCAGGATCTCGTCAAACTCCGTCAGCACCCGGTCCAAATCCTCCACCAGCGCATAGCCGCCGTCGTGGACGTGGCAGGTATCGAGGCACACACCCATCAATTCCGGATGCTCCACCCGGTCGATGATCTCCCGCAGCTCCTGAAAGCTCCGGCCAACCTCTGTTCCCTTCCCTGCCATGGTCTCTAACAGCACCACGGTCTTTTGACCGGGGAACAGCACCTGGTTGAGTGCTTTGGCGATGAGGTCAATTCCGACCTCTGCTCCCTGTCCCACATGGGAACCCGGATGGAAATTATAATAATTGCCCGGCAGATATTCCATTCTTCGCAAATCGTCTGCCATCGTCTGCAACGCAAATTCTCTTGTTTTTTCCTCAGCTGAACAGGGATTGATGGTGTACGGCGCATGGGCCACCACCGGACCAAATTTCTCCGTCTTCAGCATGGTTCCCAGTGCCTCCACATCGGCCACATTCAGTTCCTTGGCCTTGCTGCCCCTGGGATTACGTGTAAAAAATTGAAATGTATCGGCCCCAATGGCCTTTGCCGTCTTTCCCATGGCTGCATAGCCTTTGGATGATGAAAGATGGCATCCGAAATATACCATAGAATCCCTCCTATCGTTTCATTGTATCATAGAAGTTTCCAAGTTACAAATCAAATGAACGGCCCTACTTTGAAATTTCCCGTTGCTTCCTGCTTATTTCGTTCCCGTATTTCTCATAATGGGTAAAAAAAATCAGCTGCCGAAGCAGCTGATTTTTTATTCGATGCAATTACTTGTTCATGCCGGCCTGTGCAGCGACTTCTGCAGCGAAGTCGTCGACCTTCTTCTCGATGCCTTCGCCCTTTTCGAAGCGAACAGCGTCGATGAACTTGACCTTGCCGCCCAGAGCATTTGCAGCAGTGTTGATGTACTGCTCGACGGTCATGTTGCCGTCCTTAACAAATGCCTGCTGCAGCAGGCAGTTCTCTTCGTAGAACTTGTTGATCTTGCCGGCTGCGATCTTTTCCTTGACCTGCTGGGGCTTTGCAGCCATCTTGGGGTCGTTGTCCATCTGAGCAACCAGGATCTTCTTCTCTTCATCCAGAACGTCAGCAGTAACCAGGCTCTTGTCCCAGAAACGGGGGTTCAGAGCAGCGATCTGCATAGCAACGTCCTTGCCGATTTCGGTAGCGTCGATGCCGCCTTCCACAGCCAAGTTGACCAGAACACCGATACGGCCGCCAGCATGGACATAAGCAACGCTGGTGTTCTCGGTGAAACGAGCAAAACGGCGGATCTGCAGGTTCTCGCCGATGACCAGAACCTTCTCGGGGATCATTTCGCCGACAGTCTTGTCGGTGCCGGGGTATGCAACGTTCTTCAGAGCTTCCACGTCGGCTGCATCGCAGGATGCAACAACGGAAGCGATGTCCTTGACAAAGTCAACGAACATGGGAGCCTTAGCAGCAAAGTCGGTTTCGGAGTTGACTTCGACGATAACGCCGGTGCCATTCTCCACGGTGGCATAAGCCATGCCTTCTGCAGCAATACGATCTGCCTTCTTAGCAGCCTTTGCCAGGCCCTTTTCACGCAGGTACTCGATTGCCTTATCCATATCGCCGTCACTCTCGGACAGTGCCTTCTTGCAGTCCATCATGCCGACATTGGTCATTTCACGCAGTTTCTTAACGTCTGCAGCAGTAAAAGCCATAACTGGAGTCCTCCTATTTATTTAGTTCCGTTGATTATTCAGCAGCTTCTTCAGCGGGAGCAGCAACTTCTTCACCCTGCTTGCCTTCGGTCACAGCGTTAGCCATGGTAGCAGCAATCAGGCGGATAGCGCGGATAGCGTCGTCGTTGCCGGGGATGACATAGTCAACTTCGTCGGGATCACAGTTGGTATCCACGATAGCCACAACGGGGATGTGCAGCTTGCGAGCTTCAGCGATAGCATTGCGCTCCTTGCGGGGGTCAACAACGAACAGTGCGCCGGGGAGCTTCTTCATTTCCTTGACGCCGCCCAGGTACTTCTCCAGCTTTGCGATCTCCAGCTGATGTTTGATAACTTCCTTCTTGGGCAGCATTGCGAAGGTGCCGTCCTCTTCCATCTTCTTCAGCTGAGCCAGACGCTCGATACGAGTACGCATGGTCTTGAAGTTGGTCAGCATGCCGCCCAGCCAACGAGCGTTGACGTAGTACTGGCCGACGCGCTCAGCCTCTTCCTTGATAGCGTCCTGAGCCTGCTTCTTGGTGCCGACGAACAGGATGTTCTCGCCGTTGGCGGCCAGCTCACGAACGAAGGAATAAGCTTCTTCCAGCTTCTTCACGGTCTTCTGCAGGTCAATGATGTAGATACCATTGCGCTCGGTGTAGATGTAAGTTGCCATTTTGGGGTTCCAGCGGCGGGTCTGGTGGCCGAAGTGGACGCCAGCTTCCAGCAGCTGCTTCATAGATACGACTGCCATAATTATTTTTCTCCTTTTGTTTTTACCTCCACCCCAATCATCTCAGATCCCTCACCGCATCGCGGCACCGGAGGGACAAATCCTCGGGTGTGTGGTTTATAATTTTGCTGCATATTCCGCAACTTTACGTATTATACCGGATGATTCCACATTTCGCAAGGATTATTTTGCAAAAAATCCGAATATTTTAGAAAAATATCCGTCTTTTTTCTCTTGGCTGTCGGATATCCTTGAGACACACGTCCACCAGGATCAGGTCACAGCCGATTCTGCGGATGCAGGGCCAGGGAATGACATAGTTCCCAGGGCATCCGAAGAGACCAAAAAAACGTCCCTGCACCGGGACGATAATGCTCAGGATGCAGCCCGTCTCCATATCCAGCCCCAGGTCCTGCACATAGCCCAGCCTGCAGCCGTCCGAGACATTGATAACTTCCTTGCAGCGCAGTTCCGAAAAACAAACCGGCATACCAATCCCCTCCTGGATCATGGGTATGCCGGTTTTCTATTCATTATGCCTCAGGAAGAGATGGATTTTCGGACGCTGGTCAGGGCATTCTTTTCCAGCCGGGACACCTGCGCCTGTGAAATGCCGATCTGCTTTGCCACTTCCATCTGTGTTCTTCCCTCATGAAACCGCAGAGCCAAAATCTCCCGCTCCCGGTCGGAGAGCTTTTCCATGGCATCACGCAGTGCGATATGCTCCATCCACCGCTCATCGGTGTTCTTAGTATCCCGCACCTGGTCCATCACTGTCAGGGGGTCGCCGCCTTCGGCATAGACCGGTTCATAGAGCGAAATGGGTGCCGCAATGGCATCCATCGCTCCCACCACCTGGGCAACCGGCAGATCCATCTGCTTTGCGATCTCCGCCATGGTCGGCTCTTTCCCCTGCTCCAACAGAAGCTGCTCCTTGCACTGCATGATCCGGTAAGCCAGATCCCGGACGGAGCGGCTGACGCGGATGGCGCTGTTATCCCGCAGGTAGCGGCGAATTTCACCTGCAATCATCGGAACGCCATAGGTGGAGAAGCGAACCTCCTTGGTGGCATCGAAGTTCTGCACCGCCTTGAGCAGGCCGATGCAGCCCACCTGAAACAAATCATCGGGATTCTCTCCCCGGCCTAAAAAACGCTGCGTCACTGAGAGCACCAGCCGCAGGTTTCCCTCCACCAGTCGATCCCGTGCCTCCCGGTCTCCCTTTTGGGCCAGAGGCAGAAGCCTTGCCATTTCCTCCTGCCGGAGGGTCTTCAGCCCGGACGTATTGACGCCGCAAATTTCTACCTTGCCTTGCATAATGCCTCCTGCTTGTTGTTTTGCTGACAGTATTTCCAGGATATTCTCCCAATATACGGCGTACCTGGAAAATTCCTTCTCGTTCCATCAGGCGAAGGAAGGAATTTTTGACGTAAAACGGCGTTTCAAATTCCCTGTTGATAACTTGTTCAGGATGTTCTCAACCCGTTGATTTGCAGGAGTTTTGCACATTGTCCACATGTTTATCCACATTTTAATTTTCGCAACATTTTTGAAAATTCTGTGACTAAAACAGTTTACAGAAGGCAATGCATAATTTTTCGCCCGTCAGCTTCCCGTAAAACAACTGATGTCCTCCAGTGAGAGATACCTGTGCAGCCCCAGACTGATGCCAAATCCGAGAAGTTTGGCCACACGGTCCACTCTGGCATCGGCATCCCGCGGTGTCACAATCAGGCTCGGATCGATATTGGCATAGTTTTTCCTTATTTCTTCATTTTTCCCCTGAATTTGATTGAGAATCAAGGTTTTAGCTTCCACAACAGTTGGAATTCCAACTGCAATGACCGGGACACCGAGGGTCTTTTTGTCGAAAGCCGCCTGATGATTTCCCACCCCGGACCCGGGCACAATGCCGGTATTGGCCAGCTGAACGGTGGTAAACAGCCGCTCCAGGCTGCTGGCTGCCAGAGCATCCACCGCTACCACGCAGGCAGGTTTGGAGCGTTCCACGACGCCACGCACCACTTCCACACTCTCCAGGCCCGTGGTTCCCAGGACACCGGGCGCAATGGCGCTGACCGGACGAAGCTGTGGATAACTTTTCCCCATATGCCTGGTCACCACCAGATGCTGCAGACACTTGGGGCCCACAGCGTCAGATGTGACCGCACAGTTTCCAAGGCCCGCCACCAGCACAGGGCCGCGGCCCGGAACAAACCGAGTCAATTCTCTTCCCAAATACACAGCGGCCCGTGAAAATCCTGCGGGGTCCTGGAGCAGCCGCGGCTCCAGTTCCAGGGTCACGTAAGTCCCCACCGGCTTGCCCAGAGCCTCCGCTCCCATCTGATTCAGGATCTCCACCACCGTTGTAGTAATGCCCCGGCCTTTCCGTTCTCTTGCCCGAACACCGGGCAGCTGCGTCGTCTTTCCGGCGCTTTCCTGCCACAGCTCTCTGGCCTCCATAGCCAAATCCGTTCTTTTATCCATGCTTCGCACTCCTTTTGGTAGGCTTCTATAGGGGAATTCTTTCCTTTTTCCAAAAAACTATTCAATATTTTTTGAAAATCAGGAATTTCCCACTTGATTTTATAGAGATGTTTCGCTATAATGTATTTCTGCATGAGACTGATATTTCGTTTCTATGTAACGCTATTGGAGGAGGTGTAACGATGCCCAATATTAAATCTGCAAAGAAGAGAGTTCTGCTGACGAAGGCCGCAAGCGAAAAGAACAAGGCTGCTAAGTCTGTTCTGAGAACGAATCTGAAGAAGTTTGACGCTGCCCTGGCAGAAGGCAACCGCGAGCAGGCCGATAGCGCTTACAAGGTAGCCGTCAAGACCGTTGACGAGTCTGTCAAAAAGGGAATTCTGCATAAGAACAATGCCGCTCACAAGAAGAGCAGCATGACTCTGAAGCTGAACAACATGTAAGAAGCGTTTAAAGCCTTCCGCATTGCGGAAGGCTTTTTGCTTTTCCTGGACTTTTAATCATATATGCAAAAAGTGGGCAGCATCCGACTGTTTCGGACGCTGCCCACTTTTTAACTGCATTCTGAATTAGTTGTGGCCGTGCTCGCCGCACTCGTCGGCGTGCTCGTGCTCATGGCAGATAGAACCGGTGCTGATCAGCTCACCCTTCAGATAAGCTTCCACGCAGGCACGGGCTTCGCCCTGTGCGCCGACCACGACTTCGACGCCGCGCTCGTTGAAGATGTCCACAGCGCCGCCGCCCATGCCGCCGGCGATGATGACAGTGGCACCGTTGTCAGCCAGGAAGTTGGGCAGGAAGCCAGGACGATGGCCGGGATTGGGCACGCTGTTTTCTGCGACGATCTGACCGTTTTCCACATCAAAGAAGATGAAGTTTTCGCAGTGACCAAAATGCTGGGCAACAGAAGTACCCATAGCAGCAACAG
>RCNI01001613.1_pt1 | contig 11958 bp, 9 predicted proteins | sample 2041151 | NCBI WGS metagenome assembly RCNI01 (sample SAMN09708214, study PRJNA481090) | feces metagenome | isolation source: feces | place: Antarctica: Albino Rookery
TACCAACAGAAATAACCCCATTTCCCCCCATTCGGGAAATGTTCATGTGCATACCAACAGAGGCCGCCGCAATCGCGGCAGCCTCTGCTGTTTTTTTATCATCTACTGTGAAACAGTGAATTGTGGACTTGTATTTTTCTTCGTTGAAGAGATTGATTCATAATTAATGAATATACGCAAACAAACAGTGCCGTGTGAGACGAAAAAATTGTTTTAAACAAATATTTACCCATTAATAATATAGAAGAATTCTATAAAATATTTTACGTTAAAAATATTTTATAATTATATTTGGTAGCCCATTCTTTCAGTGATTTATACAATGCCGTTTTCTTTAATAAATTCATGTTATAGGCAGAAAATAGCGCAATATCTATGACATCAGCAGTTATGAGCGTCTCATTTAATCCATATTTACGACGGAGTACGTATTGCATGATATATGAAACATCGTGACCATTTGACAAAAGTTCTGAAGGATATCCAAAAACTGTCATTTTTTGAAATTCGCATTTTATGGTATCTATAGATAACTTAGAATTAGAAAAGGAATATATATATTGAATCAATTTTTCATCACCATTATATGCACCATTTTTAGTGTCAATTACTTTCTCATATTTGGGTAATTCAAATTCATGATTCTTATTTTCTTTCTTAAAGACTAATCCAAAGTCATTCTTTAATGAGGTAAGTTTTAAGTATCCAATTCTATCTGTTATACTAAATACATAGTTTAAAATATCGTCAGTTCGTTCCTTAAGTCTATTTTTTTTATCGATTGCTTTTAATGCTGAGTCCAAAGCTTCGCTTTTATATAATATCATTTCAAGATCATGAAAATCCGTCATTATTATATTGGTTTTATTGACAAACTTATAATTATAAATAGATTCGAAATCACTATCTATAATACCAACGCACATATTATCAAGTGATTCTTTGTTAAATGCTCGAACGCATTCTACAACATTTTTCCAACCGCACACTTGTTGGATATGAATAATGTCCTTATTTATATATTTCTTCCAAAAGCACTCATCAGAAACACCTTCGACAAACATATATTTACATCCAGACATTTTGCTGGCATTAAGCCATGCTGAGACTTTTCTTCCTTCTGCCATGCTACTCCCTACTTGATAATGCTTGTACAAAGCCCCAATTGTCTCCAATAATATCTGGAGAATGTGTAGATATTAACAATGAAACGCCTGTTTCATTTGCGATTTCTCTTAAATCATCTATTAATTGCTGTTGCCATGCTATATGAAGTGATATCTCAGGCTCATCAATCAAAACGATATCATTACGATTGGTTTTAAATAATAAGGTATAAAATATAATCAATTCATTTTGTTCTCCAGAAGATAGCTTCTCAACGTTAATGTCCCTATCTTCGTAGTTGGACTTGACTTTAAACCCTTCTTGCTTGTCAATACTAAGTTTTTTGTGTTTAAATCTCTTATTTATAATTTCCAATAGAATCTTTAATTTTTTTGCGGTATCTCTAAACACATCTAATTTCTGCTTATTATCACTAATATATAAGTCCAAAATTGATAATGCTGTTGGATTATCAACTATAGTATTCAATGATTTACTAATAAAATCATCATCTTGTTTATCTATTATACCAACATAACTCAATAAACTCCGATAGGTATTTAAGTTGTTTATTTCACTTATGATTTCATCAATTTTCTGATTAAAATCTTTATTAGAAGATTTAAGAACCTTAAGCAGTCGAATGGGGAACGTGCTATCTAATTGAATTGATTTTGCGGTAAAAAGCGTATTGTTTTGTTGCAACAACTTAACTAATTCATCAGAATAGTCTTTAACCATATATTTTAGAGAACCATAATCCCTATCTCTTTCATAATCTGTTTTATAAAGGCGCTGCGTTTGGATAAAAAGCACACGGTTTTCTTTTATATATATTTCAAACCATTCAGGTGTTTTCATTAATGGCTCAATCGGATCATATCCGTATCGGTGTATTAGATCTTCTCTTGTAAAAATTCTATCCATTCTCCGATCGAGCCATTTGTCATCATCAATTTGCATAAAACGTCTATGGAGAAAAGGTACATTTCTTTCATCTATAGGTTTGATAGTAAAACTTTTATTTGTTGTTTGATTAGTGATATTTAATGTGTTTTTTTCACGTTTGATTATCCAAACAACATCCGTAAAGTCTATTTCGATAGAATCGAAAACAATTGAAAATAGGAAATCAAATTTTTTGGAAAAAATAGAATTGACAATTTGCAATAATGTCGTTTTGCCAATACCATTTTCACCGATTACTATCACAATGCCACCATTGTTAAATTTGATTTCATGGTCGAAAGTATGGAACAGGCCTTTTACAATAAGTTTTTTGATTTTCATATTGTTACTATTACTTGGTATATATTTTCAGGGTAATAAATTTATGTTTCATACAAAAATAATAAAATCTGAGTAATATGAGATTGGAGAACCGTATAATTAATACTCTAACAAATTTTGTTGATAATGACTATATAAGCTACAAATAATCATTATTGTTTTAAAAAACGAAAAGTTGTAATGGTATTGAATTTAAAATGTTACAGCGAATAAAGATTGTTCTCGCTGGGGAAGATAAAATCAATAAATTGCTACTGCAAAATTGGACAAGGATTCAGTAATGGCATCTAAATGAGTTGTGAATATGACTCAATCCAGTGTTGAAACTCCTAGTCAGATTGTAAAAGTACAGGTGAGTTGATGACTTGTTGAGGACCGAATAAATGAGTAATGGTGCCATGTAAATTATATCAACATCTGGATTTTAACGGTGGATTGATGATGCTGTATGATAGCGATGTTTAATTTGTTGATGTTATACAGATAAATGATCTGTTCGATTGTCATCCTCTACCTCATCGAGACCGCCCTCGACGTCCGAATCTACCAACAGAAATAACCCCCTTTCCCCCCATTCGGGAAATGTTCATGTGCATACCAACAGAGGCCGCCGCAATCGCGGCAGCCTCTGCTGGTTTTTTTATCACCTACTGTAACACAGTGAATTGTGGACTAGTATTCTTCTTCTGGAGCACCTGAATGATTGGCATAATCAATCAATTCCAAAGAACCATAACCCTTTCTTCGAGCATGTATTCATAATTGGATATTTGTCTGGGAAACGCCATGCTATCAGTTCACTGACACTTGAATCTCCACAATGTCTAAGTTTGCGACATTCTTTGACTTTTTCAGCTGTAATGTCTCCATGATTCAGCAATGCATCCCAATGAAACTTAATGTCTTCCAATGAATTCTCTTTGATAAAGTTAGAGGCATGACCGTGCATGTCACTTCCAAGTCCAAAGCAATTGAAGGTATCAAGAACGCGTCGAACATCTTCTTCTTTTATTGTTTTGATTTTTGATGGGGAAGTTAGCTTCTGGACTAGTTTTGTACTCTTGATTCTTCTGAGTTCATGATTCCGATTTTGTGTGTAATTCGCTGACATTTTTTCGAAATATTTGTCGATCAAGGAATTTCTGGAAGATTCTGTACGCTGTCGGACTTTTGTCAGTTTTTGGGAAACGTAAGCCACATGTTCAAGATAATTGAATAAATAGTCTACTTCTTGGAGAAGAGTAAATCCATCATTGACCATATCCTTGCATCTACCAGTAATCTTTTCATAAGTCTTGGCAAAGGCTATGTATCTTGAGCATTGGGCAAGATACTTATCCATTTTTTCCATTTCCGCAGAGTATGGCGGTAATTTCGTCAGTTGCTTATATCCAACCTCCCCATCTTCAAATTCAGACTGTGAATGTTTCTTTCCCGTTCTCCATGAAGTTACAGACTTGGTATCTTTGCTCTTCCAAAGTGAATCAAAAAATGTTTCTACCTCTTTTACATCAACATCGTCTGTTCCAATCTCGTATCTTTTACTGAATGCAGTTCCTGTAAGATTGGCAGAAGAAATCAGACACCAATCGTCAATGATATAGATCTTGGCATGTAAAGCTTTTAAGGATCTAATTGAATTCGGATGATTGTTGATGAACTCGTTATAAGTGTCGTGTCGTATAAATCCAGTTTCTATGTCTGTAATGACCCTGAAGTCGATTTCATTTTTCTTCCATGATCCACCAATAATCCGCAATATGTCTTTTTCGCTGCCAATAAATGGAGAGCAGATCCAAATACGATTTTTTGCGCTGTCGCAATGCTCGCGAAGTGTATTGGCAAGGTTTTTAAAAGAATATATCATATTACATTGGTTTTAAGTTTCTTGTATAAACAAGAGGTCAAATTGGACTTGAAATAGTTTCAGTGAGGTTTTTTAAAGTTTAAGGACCAGCCGTTTAGGTGTCCCATATTGAAGGATATTTGAACTAAATACAGCCTTCAGCAATACTAACAAACCTTTATAAAGGTAGTGAAATTTCTCCAAACCAATCGCACTGTCTGAAACGAGCTAAGGTTATTGACGGTTTATGTGGACTAACAAATCAATAGTCTCATTGGTTACATATTTTTCCTCTGATATGATAATCTTTATATGGCTTTCCTCTTTTTGATAAATCGCTGTTTCTCTCATTCTATGTTTTAAACACTATATGAACGTATTCGAAAAATTATGTCCCATCTGCATGTGCCTGACTATGTATAATTATAAAAGAACCCCGAAACTATCAATATAATTCACTATATTCGTATTGTTTAATCAAGACATAATATGAAATTAAATAGGATAAAAATTGTTTTGGCGGAAAAAGGTATTTCTCAGACATGGCTGGCCAAACAACTTGGCAAGAGTTTCAGTATGGTCAATGCCTATGCTTGCAATAGGATTCAGCCTAACCTGGAGACTCTTCAGCAAATAGCTCTTATCCTACAGGTGGATTTAAAAGACTTGATAACAGATAAATAAGAAAGGTAAAGCTTATGGAACATAAATTCAATGAAAATACACGAGTACAGGTTCCTGCTGCCTTACATTTGTGTAGGCTTGGCTATACGTATCTGGACAACATAACAGAGTATGACAGCAAGACAAATATTCTGACAGATGTATTTTTGCGCAGCGTTCAACGTCTGAATCCAGAGCTGAGCGATTTGCAGGCAAGGCAATTGTTGAATGAAATCATATTGCTGCTTGACAATAATGACCTTGGAAGGGCATTCTATAACAAAATGTCTTCTAGCAGTAATATCAAACTGATAGATTTCCAAAATGCCGATCGTAACGAATGGTATGTTACTACTGAATTTGAGTGTGAAAATCTAGATAGTGGAGACAGTTTCAGACCGGATATAACGTGTTTTGTAAACGGACTTCCATTGGCTTTCATTGAAGTGAAGAAGCCGAATAACCATGATGGTATTCTGGCAGAAAGGGAACGTATCAATACACGGATGCGTAACGAAAAATTTCGGAGATTCCTGAACATTACCCAATTGATGATATTTTCCAACAATCAGGAATATGACAATGAAAGCAGGGTTCCAATCCAAGGTGCATTCTATTGCTGTACTTCCAAGAACAAAGCATTCTTCAATGTTTTTCGTGAAGCTGATAATAATTTTGTGGCAGGATATCCTTATAAGACGATATCCGACAGTACGGAGAAACAGATATTGACGCACAGAAATTGTGTTGTTATCAAGAACCTGCCTGAATATAACACGAACAAAAATATAAATACTCCGACTAACAGGATTCTGACTTCGATGCTCAGTAAAGAGAGATTTCTGTTTTTGCTGAGATATGGTTTTGCATATGTGGACAGAAAGGTTGAACTGGCAGACGGGAGTAAGACCACGCAGCTGGAAAAACATATAATGCGTTACCAGCAGCTTTTTGCTTCTTTTGCCATTCGAAAAAAATTGAATAGTGGGGTTAAAAGTGGTATTATCTGGCATACACAAGGTAGTGGGAAAACAGCTTTGGCATATTATTCCGTACGAAGTCTGACTGATTTTTATGCGACAAAGAATACCGCAGTGAAATTTTATTTCATCGTTGATCGTCTTGACTTGATGGAGCAGGCAAAAGATGAATTTGTGGCAAGGGGATTATCTGTCAGGACAGCAAGCAGCAGGGATGAATTGATGTCGGATATACGAAGTACAAATTTGACGGAAAATGCAGAAGGTCGAGCTGAAATAATGGTGGTCAACATTCAGAAATTCAAACAAGATTCTGCTAAAATACAGATTGATTCTGATTATAGCACCCGCTTGCAACGTATCTTTTTTATCGATGAAGCACATAGAGGTTACAACCCACAGGGTAGTTTCCTGGCGAACCTGTTGGCAGCTGATAAGGATTCTATAAAAATTGCATTGACAGGTACGCCTTTGCTGAAAGAAGAAAGGGAGTCTTGGCGTGTATTTGGTGATTACATAGACACCTATTACTATGATAAGTCAATAGCAGATGGTTATACGCTGAAACTGATGAGAGAACCTGTCGAAACGATCTATAAAGAGAAAATAGAGAGTATTCTTGACAAACTGGCAGGCAATATTGAAGTCCGAAAAAGTGATGTTGACCGTAATAAGATCATAGAACATGAATCTTACCTCAATGCATTGATAGACTATATTATTTCTGATTTCAGACGGTTTCGTATTGAACAGGACGACGATACGGTGGGTGCGATGATTGTGTGCAAGACCAATCCGCAAGCCCGTGAAATGTATCGTTTATGGCAAGAGCGTTTCAATAAAGCCTTGTATATAGAAAAGAAGTATGATGATGATCTGAGGATGGTTGCTGATCCAATGGTTACTTACGGCCACCATGTAAGACCATTGAAGGCTTCTTTGATTTTGCATGATGAGGGAGATAAGGAGGAACGCAAAGCATACATTGATGAATACAAGAAGAAACTATCAGTCGATATCTTGATTGTCAACCAGATGCTTCTGACAGGATTTGATGCGCCCCGTCTAAAGAAGCTCTATTTGGGACGTAGTCTTGATGGACATGATTTGTTGCAGGCATTGACAAGAGTAAACAGACCATACCATAAGTTCAAGTATGGTTATGTTGTAGACTTTGTAAATATCAAGGAAAATTTCGAGGCTACAAATGACCGCTATCTACGTGAATTGAATCGTACTGCCGATATTGAGGAAACAGGCGAGAAAGAAACAGTAGGAGATGCTATTATTGTAGATAAAGAACAGATTATAGAGCAGATAAAGGAAATCCGCAATATTTTGTTCAATTATACCTGCGAGAATCCAGAAGAGTTCAGGAAGGAGATAGATGATATTGAGAATAAAGAAAATCTATATACGCTTCGTTCGACTCTTGAAAATGCTAAAGCAATCATAAACCAAATAAGGGCATTTGGGGATGATGAACTCAAAGAGAAGATCAACAGTCTTCCCCAAGGTACTGTTCCTGCACTCATTACAGAGGTCTCACATCGTATAGAACGAATGAATCTTCTGGAAAGTACCGAACATAAGGCAGATGTGTCGGGAATTATCAATGTCGCTCTTTCTGAGCTGGAATTTGAGTTCAAGAAAGGTATTTCAGAGGAATTGCGCATTATTGTCAATGATATTCGAGAACGTTGTGAAAGAGTACAGGCAGAATTTGAAGCCAATTTTGATAGGACAGAAGAAAAATATGTGATTCTTGCTGATGAATTCCGGGAGTATTTCAGAAAAAAAGGTTTCGTTCCTCAAAGTACACAAGATGCGAAAGAAAGTATTGATTATATGGATTCCGTGATGAAGAAAATCCATGAGATCAACCGTCGCAACAATATGCTTAAAAAGAAATATCAAGGAGATGAGCGGTTTGTCCGTATTCACAAGCGTATTGAAGAAGAAAATGAAAAGCGTGAAAAGCCTATTATTTCTAAAGCAGAATACGAAATTGCAGAAAGTCTGTCGAGAATGAAACGTGAGATTGATGACCGAGTTTATCTTGATATAAATATCATAGCGAATGAAAACAATTTCAAGAAAGACACATTGTCAATGATAGGCCACCAACTCTTGGAATTGGGAATAAATGCAAGTATTGCAGATCGGAAATATATCAACAATCTCATTGCAACTGAATATATAAACCAATACAATCAAGTTTACTTAAGATAATATGGATGCAAATACTCAGAATATATCAGAAGCTACGATAGCCCTTATTGATTCATTGAAATCGACCACCTCCCATTTTGGTCTTGCCAATAGTGGAGGTGAATACAAGATAATTACGGAAATGTTCCTGTATAAATATTTCAACGATAAATTCGGATATGAGGCAAAACGTGATAAGGTATATGGAGAAAGATTGAGCAAGGCAGATAAGTGGGATGCAGAATATGATAAATTCACCGAAGATGAAGTCGAAGATTTGTTCAGCTATCTTCCGGCATCAGTTCCCTTGCTTAAACCAGAGCATACATTGGCGCATTTGTACAATACTTCCGGGGCTGGAGATTTTTCTACAAGGTTGGATGCCACACTGATGGATATTGCCAATCTGAATGCAGATACTTTTTCTGTCGTAACTTCTGGGAAAAGTAGAGTCAATATTTTTAGTGCACTGACACAGTTTGTAACGGATCCGCAGAAAAGAGATGATTTTGCACGCTCATTGATGAGTTCTGTTGCATCATTCAATTTTGAAAGCGTTTTTGCAGAAAAATATGATTTCTTCTCACGGATATTCGAATATCTTATTAAGGACTACAATAATGCAGGCGGTGGAAAATATGCGGAATATTATACGCCTAGATCCATTGCACAGGTGATGGCTCGTTTGTTGGTCGGCGATGATGCTGATTTGCGGGGAGTGACCTGTTATGATCCGTCAGCAGGAACAGGTACGTTGCTGATGGCCTTGGCTCATCAGATAGGGGAAAACCGTTGTACAATCTTCAGCCAGGATATATCTGAAAAATCCAGTGAGATGCTTCGATTGAATCTCATTTTGAACAATCTCTCAGGAAGTCTTCCGAATGTCGTACAAGGCAATACGCTTACTGAACCATACCACAAGGAAGAAAACGGAACACTTCGACAATTCGATTTTGTGGTTTCCAATCCACCATTCAATCTGGATTTCTCGGATTTCAGAGATACATTGGCTTCTGATAGCGTACGTTTTTGGGCCGGAGTGCCGTCTGTGCCGGCAAAGAAGAAGGAGTCAATGTCTATTTATCTGTGCTTTATACAGCATCTCGTCAATTCATTGAAATCGACAGGTAAAGGGGCTATTGTTATTCCTACTGGATTCATTACTGCAAAAAGTGGTGTTGAAAGGAAGGTCTTGACGAAAATTATAGATAACCGCTGGGTATATGGCTGTATCTCCATGCCAAGCAATGTATTTGCCAATACAGGTACGAATGTTTCTGTTCTGTTCTTTGACAAAACCGCTTCTGCCCCAAAAGTCATATTGATTGATGCGAGCAAGTTGGGAGAGGAATACAAGGAAGGAAAGAATAAGAAACGGCGATTGCTGGATAAAGACATTGATTTGATTGTCAATACATTCAAGAACAAAAAGCCTGTAGAGGATTTTTCGGTTTTTGTAAGCTACGATAAAATTAAAGAAAAAAATTATTCCTTATCTGCCGGACAATATTTTGATATCAAGATTAATTATGTCGATATTACGGAAGAGGAGTTTAACTCTCACATGGAAGAATATAAAAAGACATTGAGTGAACAATTCAGTGAAAGCCATCGTCTGGAGAAGGAGATAATGAAGCAGTTGGATGCTTTGCACTTTAACCTAAATGTTAGAAATAATGAGTAAAGAATTGACCATCACAGATAAAGATTACATCCGATGGGTGGAAGACCTTAGTGTACGTTATCGGCAAAGTCAGATCAGCGCAGCGGTCAAAGTTAACCGTGAACTGCTTAGATATTATTGGGAACTTGGTCGAGACATAGAAGAAATGCGTGTGGAAGAGCGGTGGGGGGAGAAGGTCATCCAGAATCTTTCCGTGGATTTACAGCGCAGAAATCCAAACTCGACAGGTCTTTCTCGAACTAACATATACTACGCAAAGAAATTCTATCTAATTTATTCTCCGTATTTAAAAGTTGTCCCACAAGCTGTGGGACAATTACAAAATGGAAAAGAGCCACAAGGTGTAGCAGAATCTTCGAAGCTTGTTCCACAAGCTGTGGGACAATTGGAAGATATGCTTTTCTCCATACCTTGGGGACATCACCGTTACTTGATGGACAAATACAGTAAAGAACCAGCAAAGGCTCTTTTTTATGTGAAAAAAACTATGGAAGAGGGCTGGAGTCGCGACAAATTGCTCAACTTCATGGACAGTGGCCTGTATGAACGGGAAGGCAAGGCTTTGACAAATTTCACACGTACATTGCCGGATATGGCAAGCGATCTCGCACAAGAACTGACAAAAGACCCTTATAACTTTGCCTTTACAGGAATAACTCAACCGTATAATGAGCATATTCTCAAAGATGCGCTGCTCGCTAATATTTCGCAATTCTTGCTGGAACTCGGTACTGGATTCGCATACATAGGTAAAGAGTATAGACTTCAGATCGGACAAAAGGAGAAATTTATCGATTTGCTTTTCTACAATTTGAATCTATCATGCTATGTGGTGATTGAAGTGAAAATTGGCGAATTTGATTTTCAAGATCTCGGACAGTTAAGCGGCTACGTTGTAGCTTGTAATCATATTCTTAGAAAAGAGGGACGAGATAATCCTACAATCGGGCTGCTTATTTGCCGTCAAAAGGATTCAATGCTTGCCCAATACGCATTAGAGGGAAGCAATCTTCCGTTAGGCATATCTGAATATGAACTGTCGAAACTATACCCTGAAAAGGTGGAAGGTACTATACCTACTATAGAAGAGATTGAGGCAAGATTGGGGGAAATCTAAATGGGGGACAGAGTGAATTATGATCGACAACTTGGTTCAATGGGCCACCTTATTGGGCCCAATAATTAGTGTAATTGCTATAATTGTCGCACTATATGTAGCTCGCACTTCATCGAAGGATGCACAAAAGCAGATTGTAGCTATTCGTCACTTGCTTGATGTGTTTGTAGCTGCCAATAATCTGGATATAGTAGAAGCACAACGCAAATATCAACGACAACTCGCAGATTTGGATAAGGAGATTGAAAAAGTACAAATGGAAGTTGATACAGTATATCCTTTTGTAGGGGGTGCAAGAATTAACCATATTATAGCTATGCAGGAAAAAGCAGAACAGAAAGCACATCTCGATCAGTTATTGACCAAGCGCAGGGAGATCGAGGTAAATCTTTCTCTCATACAGGATTATATTAAAAAGGCAACATAATAAATGGAATTTAAAAAATATAAGCTTGGAGAAATCCTTGATATCACAAGAGGGACAAGTCTCAGTGGTGAGTTTTATGCTATCGAGGGGAAATACATCCGTTTGACTTGTGGTAACTTTGACTATCAGAATAATTGCTTCAAAGAGAATAAGTCCAAAGATAATCTCTATTATACAGGTGACTTTCGCTCTGAGTTCTTAATGGAAGAAGGAGACATTATCACACCTCTGACAGAACAGGCCATAGGCCTGATTGGCTCAACGGCTCTTATTCCCGAAAGTGGTAAATATATCCAAAGTCAAGATGTGGCAAAAATTATTTGCAAAGAGGACTTGTTGGATAAAGATTTTGCATTTTATCTTATACCCACTACTTTGGTCAGACACCAACTAAGTGCAGCTGCTCAACAAACAAAAATCCGTCATACTTCTCCAGATAAAATTAAGGATTGTATTGTGTGGCTTCCTGAATTGGCGGAACAGAAACACATTAGCAAGTTGCTTCGTAGTTTTGACTGCAAAATAGCACTTAACAGAGCTATAAATCAGAATTTAGAGGCGATGGCAAAGCAGCTCTATGATTACTGGTTTGTACAGTTTGATTTCCCAGATGTCAATGGTAAACCATAT
>RCNI01001614.1_pt1 | contig 11940 bp, 12 predicted proteins | sample 2041151 | NCBI WGS metagenome assembly RCNI01 (sample SAMN09708214, study PRJNA481090) | feces metagenome | isolation source: feces | place: Antarctica: Albino Rookery
AAAAATCCCTCCTCAAACCGTGGCAATGCCGGATTCTCCGATCAGGAACGGGAAGCTTTTGGAAAGCTCCTCGACAGCGGCTTTGTGGATACCTTCCGCCACCTGAATCCCGATGTCACGGGTGCCTATACCTGGTGGAGCTATATGTTCAAAGCCAGAGCCAACAACGCCGGATGGCGAATTGACTATTTTGTGGTGTCCAAGCGGCTGGAAAATGCCATTGTCGCCGCCCCCATTCATTCCGAGGTGATGGGCTCCGACCACTGTCCTGTGGAATTGGAACTCAATATTCTGTAACAAAAGGGCTGCCCGGCGGGCGGCCCTTTTCCTATTTCTTTTCCGGGATGTATATCCCCACAACCCCTTTTTCCTTCCGCCACTGTCCCTCCCGAAGCCGCAGCATACAGGGAAACGGCCGCTCCGGTGACACAGGATAAAACCGTCCCCCGGCCTCCTTGCCTGCCGCCCGGAATGAAAATTCTCCTTTTCCCATTCGGCTGACGGGCAGGCGGGTTTCAAGAATGAATACATTTCCCTTTGGTACCGGGATGCCCAGACTTTCTTCTTTGCCGCCGCAGGATACCCAAATCCGATATATTTTTCCCTGTGGAAGGCGGCATCGGCAGAGGAAACGGTAATAAAGCCCCATTTTCTCCACCTGCGCCTGTCCGACGGATTTACTGTTCAGATAGATCTCATAGACCGAACCCATAAAAAAATCCCCCTTTGCCACATTCTATGCCGCAAAAGGGGGTATATTCATGTAAGACCGCCATGGAGCCCGAAGCTCACCGCAATGGCATCGTCCACCATCTGCATATGCTTGTCGTCCAGCTTTCCCATGTGCTCCCGGAGCCGCCGCTTGTCGATGGTTCGGATCTGTTCCAGCAGAATCACAGAGTCCTTACTGAGCCCGACACTCCCGCCGGCAATATTGATATGGGTGGGAAGTCTAGCTTTTCCCGTCTGACTGGTGATGGCCGCAGCAATCACCGTAGGCGAATGGCGGTTGCCGGTGTCATTTTGAATAATGAGCACAGGTCTGGTTCCGCCCTGTTCGCTGCCCACTACCGGCGAAAGATCTGCATAATAAATATCTCCCCGTTTGACCGTGGTATCCATTTTCTTCACACTCCGCAGAATTCATTCCCTGCGCTACCGGAAATTCCTATGTAACGCAGCTGTTTCTATTGTCCCACGCCCACAGGAAAAATATACGGTAGCGCATCTGGAATATCCTATGCGCCACCGTAAAATTAGTTACAGAAATCGAAAGTCTTCCACTTCAATCGACAGAAGGCGTCTGCCCTGCCAATAAATCTCGCTTTTTTCCGGTGTTTCAGCGTCCCCAAGCCAGATGTCCAAATGCAGGGCATCATCACGATAGCTGTCATCAATGGCAAGCCGCAGCCGCTCCCCCTCTTTGGCACAGGAAGAAATATAGCCTCCTTGCAAGGTTTTTACTAAAATCCAAGGCCCTGTCACCGGGGACAGCTGCCCGCCTGCCATCGGGTCAAAGGCCAGCGCATGATCGTCAAAGGTGAGCTTTCCACCGGCTTCGCTGATCTTGCCGCTGATTCCCTCCAGAGTTTCAGGCTCTTTCACGCAGAATGTAAGGTCTCCCTTCGGATCTGCCTCACATTCCATAGCAAAGCGGTACTGTCGGTCTCCGTAATCCGCCGTCACCGAAGCCGTAAAAGCCACACCGCTTTGCTGCATTTTCGAGCGCAGCGTAATGGCTTTTTCCATATCGTGATCCTTGCCTGCGCAGCCTGTCAGAAGCACCAGCAGACAAAGGATCGCCACACCTTTTTTCATGTGATCCCCACCTTATTTCATAAGCTGCGGAAGCACCTGCACCATATCCGTCGGCAGTAAGCCGTAGGTTCCCATTCTTTCTGCACAAAGATCTCCGGCGGCACCGTGGAGCCATGCGCCGCAGGCCGCTGCCTCCAGCGGTTCCAGCTTCTGCCCCACCAAAGAGGTGATAATCCCCGCAAGGACATCCCCGCTGCCGCCGACCGCCATACCGGGGTTGCCGGTCTCGTTCTGATAGCATTTTATTCCATCGGTGATGAGGGTTCTGTGTCCCTTCAGCAGAAGGATACAGCCGTTTTCCCTTGCAAATGCCATGGCTTTCTCCCGTCGGTTCTCGCCGATGTTCCCGGCTATCCGGGCAAATTCCCCGTCATGGGGTGTAAGGATGGTGGTGTGCCTCCTATTGCGCAGTAAATCTATATGCCCCTCCAGAAGATTTATGCCGTCTGCATCCAAAATCAGTGTTCCGGTGTAATGCTCCATAAGTGCTTTCAGCACGGCAAATGTGCCCTCTGATTTTCCAGAGCCGCAGCCAAAGAGGACTGCCGAAATCCCCGGCAGCATTTTTAAGATTTCCGGGACGGACTCGGCACACAGCATTCCCTTTTCCTCCGGCAGCGGAAATACCACCGGCTCCGTAAGCTTCACCGCTTCAATGGCATATATGCTTTCCGGCACCCCAAGATAGGTAAGTCCCGCTCCGGAGCGCAGCGCCCCCATCGCCGCCAGCGCCGCCGCACCGGTATATCCCCGGCTTCCGCAGAGAAGCAGGATCTTCCCAAAGCATCCCTTATGTGCAAAGGGATCCCGCTCCGGCAGGAGGGACAGCACCTGTGCATGATCCAGTGTAAGCATAGAAATTTCCCCTTTCCAAGTGATTTCACATATATGGAAACCATATCATGTATGTCTGTTTCCGTCAAGTGCCGCTCTTTGCCTTGTTTTTTGAATTTGTGCTTGCTTTTTCCATAAAAATCTGTTACTATTTAACCGATATGTAAAAAGCGATGATTGGGTCGCCTAGCACTATGGTCACTTCTTCAGCGAATGCGGGTTGGTGGGAGCCGCATGGGTGCAGTACCGGGCTTTCCCCCATGAGCTGCCGCTTGAAAAATGAGTAGAGTGCGCCGGTTGACCCCGTTAAATGTCTTGGATGTAGCTGCATCTGAAAGTGCGCCGCAAGGCGAATCGTGGGTGGTACCGCGGAAGGATATCCTTTCGTCCCAATTTGGGATGAAGGGATTATTTTTTTAGTTAACCTTTTAGGAGGAATTAATAATGAAACAACAATTGGAGATCATTCGGCAGCAGGCCATGCAGGCTCTGGATAATGCCGAAACTCCCGCTGCTCTTGAAGAGCTTCGCATCAAGCTTCTGGGCAAAAAGGGAGAACTCACTGCCGTTCTGAAGCAGATGGGCAAGCTCAGCCCCGAGGAGCGTCCCGTTATGGGTCAGCTGGCAAACTCTGTCCGTGCCGACATCGAGGCAAAGCTGGAAGAACGCAAGACTGAGATTCACGCCGCCGCACTGGAAGCAAAGCTCCAGCAGGAGGCCATCGATGTCACCATCCCCGGCAAGGCCATCACTCTGGGTCACGAGCATCCTATGAATCAGGTGCTTCAGCAGATCAAAGAGCTGTTTGTCGGCATGGGCTATCAGATTGTGGACGGCCCCGAAGTGGAACTGGCCGACTATAACTTCACCCGCCTGAACATTGAAGAGGGTCACCCTTCCCGTGACCGCTCCGATACCTTCTACTTCACGGATGACGATTCTCTGCTTCTGCGGACCCAGACCAGCCCCATGCAGATCCGTGTCATGGAAAAAGCCAAGCCCCCCATCTGTATTCTGGCTCCCGGCCGTGTGTACCGTAAGGACGAAGCTGATGCCACCCACTCCCCCATGTTCCATCAGATTGAGGGTCTGGTGGTTGCCGAGAATATCACCATGGGCGACCTCAAGGGCGCTCTGGTCACTCTTATGAAGCAGATTTACGGACAGGATGCCGTCATGCGGTTCCGCCCCCACCACTTCCCCTTTACTGAGCCCAGCTGCGAAATGGATATGCAGTGCCATAAGTGCCACGGTACCGGCGAGGTAGACGGTCAGGTCTGCTCCACCTGCCACGGTGAAGGCTGGATTGAGCTGCTGGGTGCCGGTATGGTTCATCCCAAGGTTCTGGAAGGCTGCGGCATTGACCCCAGCAAATATTCCGGCTTTGCCTTTGGCATGGGTCTGGAGCGTATGGCCATGGGCCGGATGCGCATCAACGATCTTCGTTTGATCTTTGACAACGATGTCCGGTTCCTGAATCAGTTCTAAGGAGGGGTTATTGATGAAGCTCAATAGAAAATGGCTCAATGAAGAGTTTGTAGATCTCAGCAATGTCTCCGATAAGGAATTTGTGGAGACCATGACCATCTTCGGTCAGAAGGTAGAAACCTACGAGCGGATGGATGCCGAAATCAAGAATGTCGTAGTAGGCAAAGTGGTTTCCATCGTCCGCCATGAAAATTCCGATCATATGTGGGTCTGTCAGGTGGATGTAGGACAGGGTGAGCCTGTTCAGATCGTCACCGGCGCTCAGAATGTCCACGAGGGAGATTTGGTTCCCGCCGCTCTGCACAATTCCTACCTGCCCGGCGGTGTTCATATCACCAAGGGCAAGCTCCGCGGCGAAAAATCCAACGGTATGCTCTGCGGCTTTGAAGAGCTGGGTCTTACCCAGAACGACCTGCCCGGCGTATTCGCTGACGGCATCTGGATTCTTAATGATGAGGACTGCCATGTAGGTCAGGATATCAACGAGGTCATCGGCAACGACGACACCATCGTAGATTTTGAAATCACCAACAACCGCCCGGACTGCTATTCCATCATCGGTCTGGCCCGGGAAGCCGCCGCTGCATTCCATCTGCCCATGAAGCACCACGAGCCCGTGGTACACGGCTCCGACGCCGGCAGCATGTATGACAAGCTGGATGTGGAAGTCCCCGCAGAGAATCTCTGCAACCGTTACACTGCCCGGATGGTGACCAATGTAAAGATCGGCCCCTCCCCCAAGTGGCTGCGTCAGCGCCTTCGTGCCAACGGTATTCGCCCCATCAACAACATTGTGGACATCACCAACTATGTGATGCTGGAATACGGCCAGCCTATGCACGCTTTTGACTACCGCTATGTTTCCTCCGGCAAAATCGTTGTCCGGGAAGCCGAGGCCGGTGAAGTCCTCACCACCTTGGACGGCAATGTACGCAACCTGAAACCCGGTATGCTGGTAATTGCTGACGGTGACAAGGCTATCGGCCTTGCAGGCATCATGGGCGGCGAAAATTCCGAAATCAAGGATGACACCACCACTGTTGTCTTTGAATCCGCTAACTTCAACGGTACTTCCATCCGTCAGACCGCTCTGGCCCTCGGTATGCGTACTGACGCCTCCGGCAAGTTTGAAAAGAGCATTGACCCTATGCTGACTGTTCCCGCTGTAGAGCGTGCCTGTGAGCTGGTGGAGATGCTGAACGCCGGCGATGTGCTGGACGGCACCATAGACATCATCAACTATGTTCCCCAGCCCAAGACTGTTAAGCTGGAGCCGGAGAAGATCAATGCCCTGCTGGGCACCAACATTTCGAGAGAAGATATGGTCATGTACCTCAACCGGCTGGAAATCAGCGTTGAGGGCGATGATATTATCGTTCCCTCCTTCCGTCCCGACCTCAACCTCATGGCGGACATCGCAGAAGAAGTGGGCCGTTCCTTCGGTTACAACGAGATTCCGACTACCGATTTGAAGCTCGCTACACAGGGCGGCTACACCCCGGTTATGAAGTTTGAAACCAAGGCCGGTCAGCTTTGCCGGAGCCTGGGTTACAGCGAAATCATCACCTATTCCTTCGTATCCCCCACCATCTTCGATCAGATCCGCATCAGTGCCGATTCTCCTCTGCGCAATGCGCTGAAGATCCAAAACCCCTTGGGTGAGGATACCTCCATCATGCGTACCATTGCCCTGCCCTCCATGCTGGACATTCTGGCAAGAAACAATTCTTATCACAACAAAGCTGCCAAGCTTTACGAGCTGGCAAAGATCTATCTGCCTGTTTCCGGCGAGGTTCAGCCCGAAGAACCCAAAATGCTGATGCTGGGCACCTACGGTGCCGGTGAAACCTTCTTCACCCTGAAGGGCGAAGTGGAAGCCATCTTTGCCGGTCTGCGGATCAAAGAAGCCAGCTACACCGCTGTCCATGATAATCCCTCTTATCATCCCGGCCGCTGTGCAATGGTCAGCGTAGATGGCGTAGATCTGGGCTATATGGGTCAGGTGCATCCTCTGGTAGCAAAGAATTACGGTCTTGACGGCGAGGTTTACTGCGCAGAGCTGAACTTCACCAAGCTCTTTGACCTGCGTCTGCCGGATGCCACTTACACTCCCCTGCCTAAGTATCCTTCTGTATCCCGTGATCTGGCTGTTGTCTGTGACGAAGCCGTAACGGTTGCCGAAGCCGAGAAGGTCATCACCGCCTCCGCTGGCAAGCTTCTGCGGAATGTGAAGCTCTTTGATATTTACCGTGGCACAGGCGTTGCCGAAGGCAAGAAGAGCATGGCTTTCTCCATGGAACTTCGTGCAGATGACCGCACCCTTACCGATGCGGATTCTGAGTCCGTCACCGCAAAAGTGCTGGCCGCTTTGAAGGAAAAGCTTGACGCAGATCTTCGTTAAACATCTGTTCACAAAAAAATTCGCTTTAACCCTTTACACCCGGCTCGTTTTAGGATATAATACGCTTAAAGCGTAAAAGGAGGTCGATATCATGACGGATCAAAGCACACTTAAATTCACAGTTCCCAGCGACGATAAAGAGAATATGCGCCGTATTCTCCGGACTGTTTTCGACGCCCTTCGGGAAAAGGGTTATAACCCCGTGAATCAGATCGTCGGCTATCTTTTGACCGAGGATCCCACCTATATCACCAACTATAATAATGCCCGCAGCATGATCTGCAAGCTGGATCGTGACGAATTGCTGCAGGAGTTGGTTCGGTGCTATCTGGCCTAACGAAACCGCCAAGAGGCTTTTGCCAGGGCAAAAGCCTCTTGTTTTTAGAGGGCTTGAGCAATGCTTTCCATTTGGAAGCGCTATCCTGGAATGGTTATGGCATCCGGTAAAAGTTTTTATTTGATTCTGCAATTACAAGGAGGTACTCATAAATGGCTGAGGAGAATGCAGTTCTCATGTACAAAGGACATCCGCTGATGCGGCTTGACAATTTGATCTACTATGGTTCTATGGCTGACTCCCATATTGTCATGCTTCAGGTCTTGGAGACCAAGAAAGTTGGCAACATGGATGTGGCATCCAAAGTTTCCGTGCAGCTTCAGCTGACCGATCCTGCTGCAAAGGGCCGCAATCGCATTGTGAAAAAGGGCGAAAAGGACGGCCTTTATACCGCTTTGGATTTTGGCTGTGTGTGGCTGGAAAGAGCCCTTGCCGGCAAGTAATCGATATAAAAGCATCCGACACAGGACAGTGTCGGATGCTTTTTTACAGGAAAAATCTCCGAAGCCCGTCAGCTTCGGAGATTTTCATATACTTTTTTACTTCAGCGGAATATCGGCTTCTGTCAAAGTCTGACCGTTCATGACCTTCGACATCAGAGAAGATGCATGATTCACAGTCTTTTGATTCGGAACGTAAACCGACAGCCGCTGTCCCGGCATAGAAGCCGTAACCTTCATGGCACCGGTACCGGTAGTTGCATAGCTAAATACATCCCAGTGAGCCATATCGGAAAGCTGCATCTTTACATAGGAAGTCATCAGATCAGTAGGCATACTGGTCTTGAACATTCCCTGCAGACTGTCCATGATGCTTGCGTAATTTGTCAGCATGGTGCCGCTGGTCAACTTATCCACAATGGCACCGATCAGCTGCATCTGATGGCGTCCGCGGGCATTGTCGCCGTCTCCATATCTATGGCGCTCACGGGCGAACTCCAATGCCTTTGTGCCGTTCATATGGTTGGCACCGGGCTTCAGCAGCACGCCGTCACCCTTTTCGGAATAAATGGTAACACCGCCTACGGCATCCACCAGAGTTTCAAATCCGGTAAAGTTGATTCTTGCATAATAGCGAATCGGCTGATGGTAGAGATTCGAAAGCACCTTGATGGTATTATCAACGCCATGGTTGCTGCAATGTGTCAGCTTATCCAGTCCGTTATGCAGAGCCGGATTGGGCAGATAATAATCTCGGGGCGTGTTGATCAGCAGAATCTGCTTGGTGGTGGGGTTCACAACAGCGAGGATATTCACATCGCTGCGGCCTGTTGTCAGGTATTTGTTACGGGTATCAGAACCACTTAGATACACAATAAAGGGATCCTTAATGGAATCCGAAACCTGAGGCGGCACAGCAGTTTCCTCTGTCACACCGGGAACATCCGGAACAACCGGAGCATCGGGATTCCCCTGCGTTTCTTTAATATCATGCAGATAGACCCGCTTGGTACGGGATGCAAAATCAGTAAAGCCCTCCACATCTCCCATAATGTCAGACTGATGGACACTGAGCACGATGGCACGAACCTCGCCATTGTAGAGCGCTGTAATCAATGCAGGCACTGACTCGTAGTTATGCTGCTTATAGGGAGTTGCCAGTGTTTTGGCAATCTCGTCCAGAGCCAGCTTTGTATTCCCCAAATAGGGATTCATCTGGTTGCAGACACCCACAGCGTATCCGGCGGTATCTTCCAGCTTTGCGGCAGAATCCGTAGCCAGCACATAGACACCGATCTGATCAACCACCACAGGCCCATTGTTGGGTTCTTCGCTGATGGAATCCAGCGTTTCATGGAGCTTCTGCATGACGAAATAACCGGTCAAAGAACCGCCGGCAAGCAAAATCGCAAGAATAATGCAAATGACCTGCACTGCCATAAATCCGGCTCTGTCTTTGTTTCTTCCCGCTAAGAAGAAGAACAGAATCACTGCAACTGTGACAATCAGCAGGCCCGCTGCAAGCGCTGCAAAGAATTTACCGGGGAGCACATCCAGGACCCACAGCTTATAAAACAGCATTCCTTCCGAAACGACCAGCAGGACGGAAACGAACGCCGCAATAATCATTCGGATATTTACTTTTTTCTTCAATACAATCGCCTTATTTCTTTTCATGTTTTTGCATTTGCGCAATTATACCATACTTAGTGTAGTTTTTCAAGCTATTTATTAGAATACCGTCGAAAGATTAAACAAAGTGCAGTAAAAATGTTGTTTCAGGCATATACCCGTTCCTATATTGATTGCCTAAATTCACTTTCCACCTGTACATTTTTCTCCAATTAACCATTGGATTTTCCCCCGCAGGACGCTTCTTCCCTGCTTAAATATCCCTCATAAATCAAAAGTTCCAGTACCCGTGCTTCCCGTTCCAGCATCATTTGCTCCTTGGGGCCGTGATCCCGCTTGCGGTTCACCTTAATGGCATACTCCGGCAAAACCCATTCTAAAGTAAAGTGCTCCTCAGCCTCGTAATCATCCAGCTTCTGCTCTACCGAATTCTGCTCTGCCTCACAAAAGTAGTAGAAGTTATCCTGCACGAATAAATCATAGTTTTCCTGATCGGATTTTTGTCTCCTGGGAACATTGCCGTAAGGCCGGATTGTCTCCGGCAAAACCAGCAGGCCCGATTCCTCTCTTACCTCTCGTATGAGGGTTTCTCTATGATCTTCCCCCGGCTCTATGCCGCCGCCGGGAAATTTATAGTAGTCATACATAAGACTATGTACCATAGCAACCTTTCCATTTCGCAGAATAATTCCACGCACAGATGGCCGAACGAACGCTCTGCCCTGAGGGTCATAATCTTTAGTATCAATTTCAAACAAGGTTCGTATCCATTCTATGTCATTCATATACATTTCATTCCCCTTAATTTTTAACCATCTAAAAAGCAGGCGTGCCACGAAAAAGGTGACACGCCTGTTGTTGAATAAATGAAAAATCAGTCTTTCCGGAACCGGGACAAAAATTCTTTTGTCTCCTGCTTTTGCGGATTTCCAAACACCTGCTCCGGTGTTCCCTGCTCACAGATGACACCGTCGTTCATGTAGACTACCCGGTTGCTCACATCCCGTGCAAAGGCCATTTCATGGGTCACAACCAGCATGGTCATACCTTCCCGGGCCAGCTGCTTCATAACGGAGAGTACTTCGCCCACCATTTCGGGGTCCAATGCAGAGGTCGGCTCGTCAAAAAGCAGAACATCCGGTCCCATTGCCAGTGCCCGGGCGATAGCAACTCTCTGCTTCTGTCCGCCGGACATCTGCCGGGGCTTAGCATTGACATAAGGTGTCATTCCCACCTTATTGAGATACATAAGAGCCGTCTTTTCTGCCTCTTCTTTACTGCGTTTCAGCACCTTAATCTGACCCACCATGCAGTTTTTCAGCACAGTCATGTTATTAAACAGGTTAAAAGACTGGAACACCATGCCCACATGGGAACGGTATTCAGGAGCACTTACCTTCCGGTCAGCTACATTCACTCCGTCATAAATCACCTCGCCGGAGGTCGGAGTCTCCAAAAGGTTCACGCACCGCAGAAGGGTAGATTTTCCGGAGCCGGAAGCGCCGATAATAGAGATCACATCGCCCCGATTCACAGTAAAATCAATATCTTTCAGAACCTGATGATTTCCGAATGTTTTGCTCAGATGTCTGATTTCCAAAAGCTTTTCGTCCATATCAGCGCTCTCCTTCCTTTCTGCCCGTCTTGCGTTTTCCAGTATTGCGGAACTCCCGGCTTTGCTCATCCAGACAGCTGCCCCGGTTGGGATGGCTGTATGTACCGGCGGTCATCACCAGAGGATCTTCCTGAACAAGCTCATAGTGGTCAGATCCGTCCATCTTCTTTTCCAGCCAGCGAAGCAGGAAAGAAGCAGCGAGGGTCAGAGTCAGATAGCCTGCCATTTCGATCACTGCCGAGGGGAAATACTTGAGGTTCACACCAACAATGTTTCTGTGAGCACCAAAGAATTCCACGAATCCAATGACGAACATAACGGAGGTGTCCTTGATGTTGATAATAAAGTTGTTTCCGATCTGCGGAATGATGTTGCGAATTGCCTGCGGCATGATCACATTGGTCATGGTCTGCACATGGGTCATGCCGATTGCCTTGGCACCTTCAGTCTGGCCGGGGTCAACAGAGTTGATGCCGCCACGAACGGATTCTGCCATATAGGCGCCGGTATTGATGGAAACAACAATCATTGCTGCCATCCAGATACCGCTCATTCCCTTAAAGGATACGGCACCGTCTGTAAAATACGGCAGGCCGTAGAAAATAAACACCGCCTGCAGCACCATAGGAGTACCGCGGAACACTTCCACATAGATCCGCACGATGGCACGGATCAGCTTCAGGAAAAACCGCTTGACGGGGTGATCCTGCTTTGTGCAGGGAATCGTGTTCAGAATTCCGCACACAAATCCAATCAGACAGCCTACCAAAGTAGCCACTACCGCAAGAATCAGAGTATTGCGGATACCAATCAGGTATTGGTCACTGTAATTCGTCCATAGGATCTGAATATCTTCAGTCAGCTTTACGAGCTTATCCATGCCTCTTCGGGCTCCTTCCTTTTTTAGATCTTGGGCTGAACGGCAATTGCGTCATTCATCATGTTGTTAAAATCATCTGCATTCATGGTCTTCAAAACTGCGTTTGCAGCATCCAGCAGAGTGGTATTGCCCTTTTTCACAGACAGTCCGATGTTAATTTCGCCCTGATCAACCTTGAAGTTATCATCGCTGTTGCTGAAATTGAGAATCATCAGATCGTCATAGGTGCTGCAAGCGCCCATAGCGGTGGGCATATCACAGCAGATGTAGTCAACGGTGCCGCTCTCCACAGCCATAATCATTGCCGGTGCGGATTCGGAAGCGGGCATCAGCTTGGCGTCCTTAATCTGAGGCAGGCAGGTGGAATACCAGATTGTGCCGGTCTGAGCGGTGCAGGAGCCGGTAAGCTGAGAGATTCCGGTAGCCTGAGACTGAGCAGAGCCCTTCTTGGTAACACAGACGATAGAAGCGTAGAAGTAAGGACCGGCCATATCT
>RCNI01001615.1_pt1 | contig 11937 bp, 11 predicted proteins | sample 2041151 | NCBI WGS metagenome assembly RCNI01 (sample SAMN09708214, study PRJNA481090) | feces metagenome | isolation source: feces | place: Antarctica: Albino Rookery
TGGCACTAGCGGCCGGTCATACCAAAGCGCATATGCCCGTCGATGTTTTCATCCGAGAAGGGAGTGAAGGGCTTATAGTCCATCACGATTATGTCGGCAGCGGCTCCGGCTTTTAGAACACCCAGCTGTTCGGGGAAGTACCGTGCGCCGATTTTGGCGTTATTGCGGAAGAGCATATCGGTCACCTCACACCAGCCAACATTGGGCAGGTAGGCGTTGGAGCGCTGGGAGGCCAGCGCCGCTTTCACGGATTCCAGCATATCGTTGGTATAGGCGTCGGTGCCCATGCCCAACAGGATGCCTTTCTTATAAAGGGGGAGGACAGGGCAGATGCCAATGGCATTGCCCATATTGGATTCGGGGTTGTTGACCACCATGGTGTCGGTTTCTTTAATGATATCCATTTCGGCGGAATTGACATGAATGCAGTGTCCCAGAATGGTCTTGGGGCCGAGAATCCCGTGGTCTTGTAGGCGCTGGACCGGACGCCGACCGTAGTTCTGCAAGCTGTCGTAGACATCGTTCATGCCTTCGGAAACATGAATGTGATAGCCGGTGCGGCCGTTATTGGCAGCGACCATGCGTTCGAAAGTCTTGTCGGAGATAGTAAACAGAGCGTGGCCGCCGAACATGGCTGCCAGCATGGGATTTTGTTCTTTCGCACAGTAAGAGATAAAATCAGCATTCTCCGCAATGGCCTGCAAACATTTTTCTTCACCGTCACGGTCAGAGACTTCGTAGCACAGGCAGGAGCGAACACCGAATTTTTGGGCGCTCTCGGCAATGGCAAAGAGAGAGCCGGGAATCTCCGCATAGGAGGCGTGGTGGTCGAAGATGGTGGTGACACCCTGCTTGATGGAGTCCATAAAGAGCGCGTCGGCGCTGGCGCGAGTCCCTTCCAGCGTCAAATGGCGGTCGATGGCCCACCAGGTGCCGTCCAGTACCTCGTAGAAGTTGGTAGGATTGTTGCCTGTGATGGATAGGCCCCGGGCCAGGGCGGAATAGATATGGGTGTGGGCATTGATGAAAGCGGGCATGATCACGCCGCCGTGGGCGTCAATGATCGCTGCTTGGGGATATTTGGCGCGCAGAGCCGCTTCTTCGCCGACCTCGGTAATGAGGCGGCCATCGAAAGCTACGGCACCATGCTCGTAATAGCCCTGAGCAGCACTGTCACGGGTGATGAGCCGACCATTCGTTACCAGATACATAAAAGAACCCCTCCTTTTCCAAATAACAAAAAGTGTTTCAAATCAAAATGATTTGAAACACTCAAGCGCAAAGCCAGAGTGATAGTTGCAGCCCGTGCGCGAAGCACTTCCTTACAGCTACCATTCTTGAATTGTTGGCCTTATTGTACATGATTGTAGGGGGGATTGCAATAGAAAACTGTGATAATCGAACAAAAAAGAAAGGACAACACGGAAGTGCTGTCCTTTCTATGGAATAAAAACTTATTTTGTGCCGAAAATACGGTCACCGGCATCGCCCAGACCGGGAACGATATAGCCATGCTCGTTGAGGCCCTGATCCACAGCGCCGCAGAAGATGTCCACGTCGGGATGCTTGTCCTGCACAGCCTGAACGCCTTCGGGTGCAGCCACCAGAATCATCAGCTTGATGTGCTTGCAGCCACGGCGCTTCATCTCGTCGATAGCGGCGTTGGCGCTGCCGCCGGTAGCCAGCATGGGATCGACGATGATGATGTCACGCTCAGCCACATCCTTGGGCATCTTGGAGAAGTAAACATGGGGCTCCAGTGTTTCCTCATCACGGTACATACCAATGTGACCTACGCGGGCAGAGGGAACCATGCGGAGAACGCCTTCCACCAGACCCAGACCTGCACGCAGGATGGGGATTACGGCAAACTTTTTGCCAGCCAGAGTGGGCATTTCGGCGGTGCAGATGGGGGTCTCCACTGTCTTGTTTTCCAGAGGCAGATCACGGGTGGCTTCATAGGTGATCAGCATACCGATCTCGGAAACCAGTTCACGGAAATCCTTGACGCTGGTATTCTTATCTCGCAGGATCGTCAGCTTGTGGGATACCAGAGGATGGTTCATGATATGGACTTTTTCGTTAAACATGTTGCTTCTCCTTTTATTATATGAATCTAACAAATAAACAGTGGAATGGCTCAATCAACAGTGATTTTAAGCCCTTTGGCCAGACGCTCACGCTCTGCTTGCGAAAGGCGCAGGTACACCGGCACCAGATCCCGGGCAGAGACAGTCTTGCCTTCAGCGACCAGCTCTTCGGCGGCCAGAGCCACGCCCATGGCGTTTTGCATCTGCAGCATGGCAGGAGCAATCCGGCAGGGAATACCCTGCTCCTGCAAATACTGATAGCACAGCTTGGCACCGTCGCCAACCACGATTTTCTCTGTGTTGCTTTCACGCAGTTCCGCAGCCAGTTCCTCCAGAGAGATGGCACGGTCCTGGCTCAGACGTTCCAACTGGCCGTCTTTGGCGCGGAAAACAGCGTTGTACACCTGCTTGCGGCGGGCGTCCATGGCGCAGACAATATCACAGTTTGTGTGCCGCAGGTTTTGGGCCATGGCCAGCAGCGTAGAAACGCCGCAGCAGGGGACATCCAGTGTCCAGGCAAGACCCTTAGCGGCGGATACACCGATCCGCAGTCCGGTAAAAGAACCGGGGCCCTGTGCCACAGCAATGACATCCATATCCTGTATGGTCAGACCTGCGGAGCGCAGCATCCCGTCCACCAGAGGCATCAGAGTGCGGCTGTGGGTCAGGCCGGTATTTTGATAGGTGCTGGCCAGAACCACACCGTTTTCTGTCACAGCAGTGCTGACACTTTTAGCGGATGTTTCCAGTGCTAAAATTTTCATGCCTCTGCGCCTCCTTCAATGGTAATATGGCGCCAGTCATCGTGCGCCTCATCCCGGCAAATAGTCACGTAAACCGTTTCAGCAGGCAGTGCTTCGGCCACGTTTTCGCTCCATTCCACGGCACATACACCGCCGCGTTCCAAATAGTCCTCCCAGCCGATGTCAAAAAGAGCGTCGGCATCGTTCAGACGATACATATCGAAGTGAAAGAGGGGAGTGGCTCCGGGATATTCGTTGACAATGGTGAAGGTGGGGCTGGTAACACGCCCCCGACAGCCAAGGCCGCGGGCCAAACCACGGGTAAAGGCTGTTTTCCCCATACCCAGCCCGCCGCGGTAGGCTACGACGCTGCCGGGATGCAGACGGCGACCCAATTCTTCACCGATCTTTTCTGTTTCTTCTGCGCAGTGGGAGAGATACTCCAAACCGCACACCTCGCTTTCTGCTCATTACAAATCACTGTATTATAGCATAGAAAAAATCAAAAGAAAAGGGGTGACAGCTGGTTTACAGGGAAAACTTCCTGTGTTACACTATAAAGCAACCAATCAAGCAATCAACAGAAAGAAAACGAGGTTATCTGTATGCTTCGACGCATCACAGACTTTATGTCTGATATTATCCGGCAGGCCGATCTGGTGCTGCTGGGGCTTTGCGGTGCCGCTACCGTGTATGGTCTGGTGATGATCGCCAGTACAACAAATTATATGGGAACGATCCGTTATGTGCTGGTCCAGGCGGTAGCTGCCATGCTGGGCATTGGCATCTATTTTTTGATGTCGATGGTGGACCTGACGGAGATCACCAAAAAATGGAAATGGATCATGGGCTTCAATATTGGCTTTATCCTGCTGCTGAAAACGCCATTGGGCGTTAGCGTCAACGGTAACCAGGCATGGATCCATATTCCTGGCATTCCTGTCAATATTCAGCCCGCTGAAATTGTGAAGCTGACGTTCATTCTGCTCTTGGCCCAGCAGTTGGTGTGGCTCAAGGAAAACCGGGACTTGAAATCGATCCCCTCTGTGATGATGCTGGGTGGCCACCTACTGCTCATCACCGGTATTTACTATGTGGTTTCTTCGGATATGGGCAGCGCACTGGTGTATGTGTTTATTTTTGCTTGTATGGCTTTTGTAGCCGGTGTAGCTATACGTTGGTTTGTGCTGGCCATCGGCGGCGGCGGCTTTGCCATTTTTATTCTTTGGGAAAAGGAACTGCTGCCGGCATATATGATGCAGCGATTCCGGGTTCTGTTCGACCATGATCTGGACCCGCTGGATGCGGGTTGGCAGCAGACACGCGGACTGCTGACGTTGGGCGGCGGCAAGCTGACAGGGCAGGGGCTCTTCCAAGGTACGCAGACGCAGAGTGAATTTGCCTCCAGCCTGCCTTTCCGTCATACGGACTTTATTTTCTCCGCTATTGGTGAAGAGCTGGGGCTGCTGGGCTGCCTGCTGGTGATTGTGCTGCTGGTGGCGATTATTGTCCGCTGTCTGGCCACGGCTTCCAAGGCAAAGACCCGGATGGAGGCCTACATCTGCGTTGGTATGGCGGCTATGCTGATTTTCCAGACGATCTCGAACATTGGTATGTGCCTCTTTGTGCTGCCGGTCATTGGCTTGACGCTGCCGTTCTTCAGCTATGGCGGTTCGTCCATTCTGACTTTGTTCATGGCGATGGGCGTGGTCAGCGGCATTCGTGCCCGCTCCAAGCCGGAGTGGCTGCGCTGATAATATGGATCATCTCCCGTACTATATGTGCGGGAGATTTTTTCCGCTGTGGGGCCTGTTTGGCAGGGAAAATCCCTGAAAAAACGATGATTCAGTTGTAATTGGAATAGTGGTATGATATACTGCTATATTGATATAATAGGTAAATTATGGGTTACCCCGGTGTATTCCCAACAAAACCGGGTGGATAGAGAGGTGCATTATGAAAATTGTTGTTTTGGCAGGCGGTTTGAGTACTGAACGCAACGTATCACTGGTGTCTGGTACTGGTGTGTGCCGTGCCTTGCGCAAGAAAGGCCATCAGGCGATTCTGGTCGATATGTTTATGGGGCTGGAGAGCCTGGAAAACTACGGCGGTGATCTGAAGGATATCTTCGATGCACCGGACGGCCTGTGCCGTGATGTACAGGTGGAGAGCATGGAGCCGGATCTGGAGGCTGTCCGCCGCAGCCGCTTGGATAAGAGCGATTCCATTGTGGGCAAGGATGTCATGGCCGTGTGCGCCATGGCAGATATCGTCTTTCTGGCGCTGCACGGCTCCTGCGGCGAAGACGGCCGCATTCAGGCAGCACTGGATTTGATGGGTGTGCCCTATACCGGCTCCGGCTATCTGGGCAGCGGCATGGCGATGGATAAGGCTGTGACTAAGCATATCATGGACTCTACCGGTATCCGCAGCGCACCTTGGCGGGATGTGACCTACACGGAGGAGGATATTCCTCGCCTGGTGGAGGAGCTGGAGGTGCCCTGCGCCGTGAAGATCGTCAACGGCGGCAGCTCCATCGGTGTGGAACTGCCTGACACCAAGGAGGAGTTGGAGAAGGCTCTGCACAAAATCCTGCACTACGGCAACCATGTGATCGTGGAGAAGAAGATCCATGGCCGGGAGCTGACTGTGGCTGTGCTGGGCGACAAGTATTTGCCTGCCGTGGAGATCATTCCTACGGACAATTACTTTGATTATGTAGCTAAGTATCAGAATGGCGGTGCGCAGGAAGTGTGCCCTGCCCAGATCGACGAGGCTCTGTGGCAGGAGATGGGCGAGATGGCACTGCGCCTGCACCGGGCACTGGGCTTGTCTGTCTATTCCCGCACAGACTTCCTGGTGGACGCAGACAATCGCCCCTGGTGCTTGGAAGTCAATACACTGCCCGGCATGACGCCGACCTCTCTGGTTCCCAAGGAGGCTGCTGCTGCCGGTATGAATTATGAAGAGCTGTGCGAGATCATCGTACAGGAATCCTTGAAAGCAAGAAAGGCTGAACAGAAATGATCGAATGTCAGGTAGCGGAGCTGTGCCGTGCCGTCCACGGGACGATGCTTCACAGCGGCGAGAGTGTTTTTTCCGGTATGTCCACCGATAGCCGCAAAATTGCCCCGGGCGATGTGTTTGTCCCACTGGTGGGTGAGCGGTTTGACGGCCATGCCTATATCACGATGTCCCTGAACGCCGGCGCCGCCGGATGTCTGTGCCAGAAGGTACCCGACGAGATCGTTCCCGGCAAGTTCTATATCCAGGTAGAGGACACCATGCTGGCTCTGCGGGACCTGGCTTCCTGGTATCGTGGCTTGTTTGATATCCCTGTGGTACAGATCACCGGCAGCGCCGGTAAGACCACCACGAAGGAGATGGTGGCTTCCGTACTGCGGCAGCATGGCCCGGCCCTCAAAACCGAGGCCAACTATAATAATCAGATCGGCGTTCCGCAGACGCTGGTCAATCTCAGCCGGGAAGATTGGGCGGCTGTGATTGAAACCGGCATGGATCACTTCGGCGAGATTCGCTATATGGGAACGATGGTGCGGCCGAGTATTGCCGTCATTACCAACATCGGTGATGCCCATATCGAAAATCTGGGCAATACCCGGCAGGGCACCCTGCGCAGCAAGAGCGAGATTTTTGAGAATCTGCAAAAGGACGGTCTGGCAGTGCTCAACGGCGACGATGAGCTGCTCAACACGCTGGACCTGCCTTTCCGGACAATCCGCTGCGGCAAGAGTGAGCACTGTGACATCCGTGTGACAGAGATCGTGGACCGGGGCATCGAGGGCATCGACTGCACCGTGACCACGGAGAAGGACACCTATCGTCTGGAAATTCCGTCTCCCGGCGGCTATATGATCTATCCGGCCTCCATGGCTGTGGCCATCGGTGAAGAGCTGGGACTGCAGCATCAGGAAATCGTGGACGGCGTAGCGGCCTATGTCTCCACCGGTTCCCGGATGCGTCGGCTGCGACTGCAGGAGGAGCGCATGGTCATCGATGACTGCTATAACGCCAACCCGCAGGCCATGGCAGAGACCCTGCGGATTTTGGCGGGCAGCCGTGGTAAAAAAATGGCGGTGCTGGGTGACATGGGTGAACTGGGCGCAGTGAGCGAGAATGCCCACCGGGAAATTGGTCGGTTGTGTGCTGCGTTGGGACTGGACCATGTGGTGGCTATCGGCCCCAAGTCCGCAGCGATTGCCGCGTGCGCCGGGGCGTGCTGCCAGCATTTTGATACGATCGAAGAGGCTCTGCCCGTGATCCACCAGCTGTTTGTGCCCGGAACGACGGCCTTGGTGAAGGCCTCCCATGCCATGGAATTTGGCAAAATTGTAAAAGAACTGGAAGAAACATATTCATGATCGACATCAGTGTATCGGGACTGACGAAGTCCTTTGATCTGGAAAAGAAAATATTAGACGATCTGACCTTTCAGATCGATACCGGCGAACGGGTGGGTCTGCTGGGAAAGAACGGTGCCGGAAAAAGCACCCTCTTTCGCATCCTCACTGGCGAACTGGACTATGACAGCGGCGATATCGTGATTGCCTCCGGCCGCCGGGTAGGTCTGATTTCACAGATCCCTGTCTATCCCGCAGGCTACACGGTGGAGGATGTGCTCCGCTCCGCTTTCGGTCGGATGAACCGAATGAAGGAGGAAATGGACGCCCTCACCGAGCGGATGGCCAACGGAGAGAGCGACGAGGCATTGCTGCGCCGCTATGGAGAGATTACCGCACGATTTGAGGGTCTGGGTGGTTACGATACCGATACCGCCGTCAATAAGGTGGCCAACGGCCTTTCCATCGACGCCGAGATGCGCCAGCGTCTTTTCGACCAGCTTTCCGGTGGCGAAAAGACGCGGGTGAACCTGGGCCGCCTGATTTTGGAGGATACCGACATTCTGCTGCTGGATGAGCCGACCAACCATCTGGATATGCAGGCGACAGAGTGGCTGGAGGAGTATATCCGTAAGTTCCATGGAACCGTGGTGACCATCTCCCATGACCGCTATTTCCTGGATCGCACCGTCACCCGAATCATTGAGATTCTGGACGGCAAAGCGGAGTTTTACAGTGGCAATTACAGCTTTTATGCCATCGAGAAGGAACGCCGCTATCAGGAGCGCATGAAGCAGTATCTCAAAGAGCAGGCGAAGATCGAACAGCTGGAAGCCTCGGCTGAGCGGATGCACTTGTGGGCCTTTATGGGCAACGATGCTCTGCACAAACGGGCGTTCTCCATGGAAAAGCGCATTGAGCGGATGCGTACCACGGCCAAGCCCACTAAGGCAAAGAAGATGGATGCCCGCTTTACCAGCCGGGAATTCAAGGGCGATGAGGTGCTGCAAATCAAAGGCGTGTCCAAGTCTTTTGATGACCGTAACCTCTTTTCGGACATTTACCTCAAGGTGGCCGGCGGCGAGCGTATCGCTTTTGTGGGCGAGAACGGCACCGGCAAGACCACCTTGCTGAATATGATTATGGGACGGGAAAAGGTGGACAGCGGTATGATCCGCATGGGTCCTGCCGTCCGTACCGCTTATTTGGAGCAGGTCATCCACTTTGACCACCCGGAGCGTAATTTGGTGGATACCATGCTCTGGGCCAAGAAAAATCTCTCCGCCCAGAGTGCCCGCAATCGTCTGGCGGCCTATCAATTCCAGGGAGAGGATGTATTCAAGAGCGTTTCTGTCCTTTCCGGCGGCGAGCTGAGCCGTCTGCGCCTTTGTATGCTGATGGATGAGGAAATCAACTTCCTGGTGCTGGACGAGCCCACCAACCATCTGGATATTGCCTCCCGCGAGTGGATCGAAGAGGCGGTGGAGGCGTTTGACGGGACACTGCTGTTTGTTTCCCATGACCGCTATTTTGCCAACCGATTTGCGACCCGTGTCTGGGAATTGGCGGATGGTACGATCAACGACTATCCCATGGGTTTTGCCCAGTATCGGGCCTTGAAGGCGGAGGAGGCACGCCATGCCGCTCCGGCACCCAAGGTGGAGAAGAAGGGGGATACCCGTAAGCCCCGTGGCAACCGGGAGAAGCAGGCCATGCGCCGTCAGCTGACGATTTGTGAGACAGGCATTTCTCGTCTGGAAGCTGAGTGTGAGCGGCTGGACAGCGAGATGGAAAAAGTGGCCTGTGATCCGGAAAAGCTGAACGAGGTATATCGGCAAAAGCAGGAAGTGGAAGAGAAACTGGCGGCAGAGATGGCCCGCTGGGAAGAACTGAGCCTGCAGATCGAAGAATAAGGAGGCATCAGATGAGCGAGGTATTGTGTATTTATTACTCCCGCACCGGCCGCACCAGATACGCCATGGAGGAGATTGCCAAGGCACTGGATGCTGAGTTGGTGGAGATTACTGACGGGGAGGATCGTTCCGGATGGAAGGGGTATCTGCACGCTGGCATGGAGGCCATGCGCCGTGCCACCCGTCCGTTGCAGCCTTTCAAAACGGAGAAAAATCTGGAAGACTACCGCTTGGTGGTGGTAGGTACGCCTATCTGGGCCGGCCGCTGCAGCAGCGTGATCCGGGGCTTTCTCAAGCGCCGTGGCCTGGAGCTGAGCCGCGTGGCCTACATTACTACCCGCGGCGGCGAGAGACGGTATGAAGAGATCTACGATCAGATGGATCAGTATACCGCAGCGCCCCATGTGGTAGCCCATTCCCTGCGTGTAGGTGACGTGGGCTATGAATTTTGGCGCGATAAATTCATCCAGGAGGCACAGCACTATCTGGAGGAACAGTAAGGAGCAGCCTGATGCTGGATAAACTCAAGGAAATTGAAAAGCGGCTGCAGGAAGTCGAAAAGCAGCTGGGCGACCCGACCATTTACACCGACCGGGAGAAGCTGCGTTCGCTGAGCCGTGAACAAAAGGAACTGACCCCCATTGTGGCTAAATGGCGGGAGTATTGTGCGGCGGACCGAATGATCCGTGAAGCGGAGGAACTGCTGAGCGATCCTGAAATGCACCAATTGGCCCAGGAGGAACTGCAGCAGGGCCGGGAGGACAAGGAACGTCTGGGCGAAGAACTGAAGCTGTTGTTGCTGCCGAAGGACCCCAACGATGAAAAGAATGTGGTTTTGGAGATTCGCGGCGGCGTCGGCGGGGAAGAAGGGGCATTGTTTGCCGCTGATCTTCTGCGTATGTACTCCATGTACGCTGAGCGCCGGGGCTGGCAGCTGGATATTGTGGGAATCAATGAAACAGAGCTGGGCGGCATCAAAGAGGTCAGCGTGACCGTGGAAGGCGAGGGTGCATGGTCCCGGCTCAAGTATGAGGCTGGTACGCACCGCGTCCAGCGTGTGCCGGAAACGGAGTCCTCCGGCCGTATTCAGACTTCCGCCGCCACGGTGGCGGTGATGCCTGAGGCGGAGGAGGTGGAGTTTTCCATCGATCCCAAGGACTTGCAGATTGATACCTATCGTTCCTCTGGCGCCGGCGGACAGCACGTGAATAAGACAGAGTCTGCCATCCGCATTACCCACCTGCCTACGGGCACGGTGGTGGAGTGTCAGGACGAGCGGAGTCAGTATAAGAATAAGGACCGGGCGATGAAGATCCTGCGTACGAAACTTTACGAGGCAGAGCAGGAAAAACAGAACGCGGCCATTGCGGAGACGCGGCGCAGCCAGGTGGGTACTGGCGACCGAAGCGGAAAGATCCGCACCTATAACTTCCCACAGAACCGGGTCACAGACCATCGGCTGACGGGGGAGAGTAAGAATTTTAATATCGCCGCCATCATTAACGGTGATTTGGATGCCCTCATTGATGCGCTGACCGTGGCTGATCAGGCTGCGCGGCTGCAGGAGGGCGGAGCGTATGGAAAGGACTCGTGAGACTATGTTGAGTATGATTAAGAAGCGTTACGATTTGGCGGGTCCCCGTGTGGCTGCTGCGCTGGAAAAGCATCATTTCGAGGCATATTATGTTTCTACCGCAGAGGAAGCACTGGAAAAAGTGATGTCTTTGATTCCTAAGGAGCACGTGGTGTCCTGGGGCGGAAGTAAGACAATGGAGGAAATCGGTGTCTACCAGCGTCTGGCGGAGGAGGGTTATAAAACCATCGACCGCAGCTTGGGAAAGACGCCGGAAGAGCAGAATGAAATCATGCGGCAGGGACTGCTGTGCGATACGTTCCTCATGAGCAGCAATGCGGTCACCGAGGATGGGCAGCTCTTCAATATCGACGGCACGGCCAACCGTGTGGCGGCCCTGTGTTTTGGCCCCCGCAGCGTGATCGTGGTGGCGGGTATGAATAAGGTGGTCAAGAACCTGCAGGAGGCCTATGACCGTGTGCGTTCCTATGCCGCACCCTGCAATATGCAGCGCTTTGAGGGCCGCCAGACGCCCTGTACCGCAACTGGTATGTGTGGTGACTGCCACAGCACGGACTGCATCTGCAATCAGATGGTAACGACCCGCAATTCCCGCCCTGTGGGCCGCATCAAGGTCATTCTGGTGGGCGAAGATCTGGGTATCTAATTTATAAATTTCGAGGCGTATACTGTGGAAACAAGAATTTTTCACCCTGAAAAAGAGAATAATGCCATCACCGAGGCAGCGCAGATCCTGCGCCGGGGTGGGCTTTTGGGCATCCCCACCGAGACGGTGTACGGTCTGGGCGCAGACGGACTCAATGAGGAGGCCGTGCGTCATATCTTTGAAGCCAAAGGGCGTCCCCAGGACAATCCTTTGATTCTCCATGTGCCCAGTGCCGACTGGCTGGAGCGTTATTGCGAAAATGTCCCGCCGACAGCGTATGCGCTGGCGGAACGCTTCTGGCCGGGTCCGTTGACTATGATTCTGCCCCGCAAGCCCATCGTTCCTTTGCGGACGACTGGCGGGCTGGAGACAGTGGGCGTGCGTTGCCCGAACCATCCGCTGACGCTGGCGATTATTGAAGCGGCAGGCGTGCCGGTGGCAGCACCCAGCGGCAATACCTCCGGTCGGCCCAGTCCCACTACGGCCCAGCACATGGTGGAGGACATGGACGGTAAAATCGAGGGAATTGTGGACGGCGGCCCGTGCAGCGTGGGCGTGGAGTCCACCATCATTGATTTGACTGTGACGCC
>RCNI01001641.1_pt1 | contig 11934 bp, 8 predicted proteins | sample 2041151 | NCBI WGS metagenome assembly RCNI01 (sample SAMN09708214, study PRJNA481090) | feces metagenome | isolation source: feces | place: Antarctica: Albino Rookery
TTAAGATTTTTCTCTAATAAAACTTTTGTAAAACACCACTTAAATAAACTTTCTTCTCCTTTTGAGATTTTTATAGGGGCATCACTTTCATCAATATAAAATTTAATAGAACGAATACCTTTTTCCATATTATTATCATAATTAAATTCTATATTAAAATCAAAATTATATTCTTTTAATATGTTCTCTAACTCTTCAATCTCAATCAGACTATGCTGTTCATTTAAACTAGATTGTTTAATTTCTAACTCAGCATCATCATCTTCCTTAATATTCCAAACAAATAAATCTTCAACATAAGAATTAAAACAATAACCAGGAATATTAATATCTTTATTTATTTCTTCATAGGCTTTTGAAAGTCTTGTTTTGCCTGTTCTATTAAATGCATAAATTAATATTACTTTATCACTAATTTTTTTTATCTCATTTGCTAGCGAATCTAAATCATCATATTCCAAGATAATCACCCTTCATCATAAATTTATTTAAATAAATAATTTTTGTAATAATCCTTTTTTATGTTCATCTAATTTTTCTATTTTTTTACATGTATTTTCTATATAATCATCTAGTGATTTTAATGTATTAGCTATTGCCTTTTGTTCTTCTAAGGAAGCAGGGATAAACAATTCTATTTCTTTCATATCTTTTATTGATAATACATATCTTTGGCCACTGCCTGCACATAGAGAATATGCTTGCTTATAAAATTTATCTGTCTCAAACATATATTTAGAATAATAAAGATCTATCTTATTCTTAGGTCTTATTCTCATTATATGATAACTATAAACAGTATTCTGAATATTTTCCAAAGCTACAGCAGTATGTGCTATATCATTGGGTATTTCAGATGATGGCGTAATAAATATATCACCCTTTTTTATATCACATTGCTTAATTTTTTTTTCAGAAGCAGTTGTTTCATATTTTGTAGTATTATTATTTAAAAAATTATAACGATAAACATCCATATAATTCAATAAATAAACCATCTTCTCATTTTCAATATGTTTTTTATCTACCCCTGCAGATGTAATATTTCCTATTTCCCCTAACTTAACAGTTTTCCACTCATCATTAAAACCTGGAAATCTTTTTTTACCTGTTAAAAACTGCTGCATTAATCCTTTCTTATGCTCTTGTAATTTATTTAACTTTTCTTTTTCTAATTCTATTAATTTATCTAATGATGAAAAACAATTTGCTATTTTTATTTGTTCTTCAATATTAGGTATTCTTATAAAAATTTGAATAAGATTTTTGTATGGCAAACTAGACCTAACTCCACCTGACAAAAATTGATACATGTTTTTTTTAAATGAATCAGTTTGTATCCAATATTTAAAAAAATAATTATTTAGTGATTTATTACATTCTATTACAATATACATTGGGCTTACTATACCTACATCATACTTTTCTAATATAGCAATAGAACCAACATTAATTCTAGATGGATTATAAGCAAGCTGACCTTTACGAACTATCTTATAATTAGATGTATCTTTACTTGCAACTCTTTTTTCAAAATAATCATCTTGTTTAATAAAGCCTAAATCATTAGAAATACTTAAAATAGTATCTATTTTTTCATCATTATTACGTTCATTAACTTCTATCATAATATTACCTATCTTTACTTCTTTCCAATCTCCACTATTTTTGAATTCAGGAAATCTTAGTTTCGGTGTATTAGTTTTCATAAGCACTTAACCCTTTTACTTCTTTTTCTTTTGTAACAGATTTAATTATAGGTAACAGCATACTCATTAATTCTTCTTCTTTTTTTGCTTTCTCTCTCCAATTGAGTTCCATATTCCATTGTATATTATCTAATTTTTCACCATCAAAAATCATAGTATCACAAATATCTTTAACAAATTCTAATAACTCTGAACTGTTTAAACTAAATATATTTGCAACATTTTTTACTTGTATATTTAATTGGTTATTTTTAAATTCTTCATAGCCTTTTTTTATCTCTTCTATACTGAGTTTTATATTAGTTGGTAAACTATCAACATAATCAATAATTGTTTGTTTTTCACTTAGTAAATTAGAAGTGGAAGTCATAATTGAAATTAATTTTTCTTTTGTCATTTCTTCCGTGCCATCTACATTACTAACTGTATATTTGGAAATTAACCCTATTATATAATCATAATCTATAATAGCTGATGAAAATAAAACAAATTCAAAATCAATATTCTGAATATCTATATCAGTTTGACCTGCTTTTTCATCTTCTGAATCTGAATTATTATCATTTTTAGAGTTTGCTTTTTCCTGCATTTCCTGGGCTGCTTCTAAATATTCACTACGAAAACCCCTTAAATCATCTTCCGGCATAATATTATTTATTTTTTCAAGCATATCTTCTGGAATTTCTGTATATTGGTTTAATTTAGTTTTTATATACTGTATATTACGGAATAAATTTATAAATTCTATTTTTGCCTCATCACCTTTAAGGTTTGCAACAGAAGAAGGATGAAATTCTAAATTGTGGCTTTTTATGTAATCTTCCAATTGCTTAACTGATTTTTCAAATTCATCTATTACTTTATTATATGGCTCTACAAGCCATATATTCTTGATATCATCATTACTTTCTACACCAGAAAATAATATAACTGCATCATTAACTTCATTTTCTTGGTTCCTAAAATCCACTATATTACCATATGGTTTTGTATTGTTTAGTATTCTATTTGTTCTTGAAAATGCTTGTATTAAATGGTGATATTTTAAATTTTTATCAACATACATTGTGTTTAAATATTTAGAATCAAAACCAGTTAAAAGCATATCTACTACAATCACAATATCAACTTTCTTTTCTTTGGAAAAATCTTTATTTGCATATTGTTGGCTTTTAATACGAGTTTGAATATCTTTATAATAATCGTAGAACGCATTAATATTATAATTTGTTTTATACTGTTTATTATAATCATTAATAATATTAATTAAGGCAGCTTTTTTCTCCTGTGGCTGCTCTTTATAATCTTCTTTTTCCTGTTCAAGATCTTCCTGGAGTTGTTCAATATCTTTACTGGCTTCAGCAGGTGGAGAAAACACACATGCTATATTTAATTTCCTATTAATATATTCACTATCTTCCTGCATTTCTTTAAAAAGATTATAATATTCTATAGCATCATTAATACGTGATGTAGCAAATATAGCATTAAACCTCATATTATCAGTTAATAATTGGTGTTTTTTTAATATGGCATCTATTACTTTTCTTTTTACAATAGTGGAGCTTGGTTTAATGTTATCTTCTCTATTTGTTCTATCATAATGTTCTATATGAAATTTAAGAACTGTTTTATCGTCTATAGCATTTGTAATTGTATATTTATGAAGCTCTTTTTCAAAAATATCTACAGTTGTAAAATATGATTTTTCATTACCTTCAATTTTCATTTTACTGGCATTTTCTTCAAAAATAGGTGTGCCTGTAAACCCAAAAAGTTGTGAGTTAGGAAAAAATGTTTTAATAGCCTTATGGTTATCACCAAATTGAGAACGATGACATTCATCAAAAATAAAAACAAATCTTCTATCTTTTAATTTTTTCAACTGTTCTTTATATGGGTTATTTATTTTTTTATTATCGGTTTTATTAGTAATAGTATCACTACCTAAAGCTATGCCTAGTTTCTGTATAGTTGTTACTATGATTTTATCTTTTTTATCTTCTGATAATAGTTTTTCCACAAGTGAAGCAGTGTTTGTATTTTCTTCCACACAGCCTTCTTGAAATTTATTAAATTCTTCTCGTGTCTGGCTGTCTAAATCTTTTCTATCTACTACAAATAAACATTTATAAATTTTGTTATTCTCTTTTAATATTGTTGATGCTTTAAATGATGTTAATGTTTTACCACTACCAGTTGTATGCCATATATAACCATTACCCCTGTTATCATCAATACAATCAATAATTGATTTTACTGCATATATTTGGTATGGTCGCATTATTAATATTTTACTATCATATTCTACTAAAACTATATATCTATTAATTAATTCAGCTAATGTGCATTTAGTTAAAAAAGCATCTGCAAAATCATATAGATAAGTTATTTTATTGTTGTCCTTATCAGCTAATTTATATAATGGCAAAAACTGTTCATCGGAATTAAATTTAAAATGCTCATCTCTATTATTAGCAAAATATAATGTGCTGTGTTCGTTGCTTATGATAAAAAGTTGTATAAAACATAACAGTGAATTAGTGTAACCATTACCCTTATCGTTTTTATATGCCACTATCTGTTCCATAGCTTTTTTAGGGACAATAGAGTGATTTTTTAACTCTATTTGAACAACAGGAATACCATTCATTAATAGTATTACATCATACCTATGATAACTAAAATTATTATCCATTTTTAATTGATTTATAACTTCAAATTCGTTTTGACACCAATCATCAATATTTAATAATTTAAAATGTAAAGGTATTTCATCATCTCTTATTAATGTATCAATATCACGCAACTGTTTACTTGCTGCAAAAATATCTTTATTAATAATTATTTCTTTTAATTTATCAAATTCAGTATCTGTTAACTTTACTCCATTTAATCTATTGAATTTTTCTCTAAAATTTCTTTCTAGTTCATTATTATTCCTTATATCTGGTCTATAAGTATATCCTAATGACTGTAATTTTTTTATTAACTTATCTTCAATATCTTTTTCACTGCTGTATAAATTTCTTCTTTCTTCCATACAAAACCTTATATTTGATATTTTTAACCATGTTATGTATTTATCATATATTCATTCTTTTTTCAACTATTAACATAAAAAGCCCCTTTAGTAGATACCAAAGGGGCTTTTAGGTTTGTATGATTTAGTAGTTTAAATTATTATTTTTTATCCTCTTTTACTTCTTCAAAATCAGCATCAACTACATTTTCATCTTTTTTGCTTTCTTCCTGCTCAGCATAAGCACTTTCGCCTGCACCTTGTGCCTGGCCTTCTGCTGCCTGCTGTGCATATAACACTTCTGCTAATTTTTGTGCAGCTGCTGAAAGTTTATCTATACCTTCTTTAATTTCGCCTGCATTTTCGCTTGTTAATTTTTGTTTTAAGTTTTCAACTTCTTTTTCAATATTTTCTTTAACAGATGCTTCTAATTTATCACCGTGTTCTTTTAATGATTTTTCAGTAGTGTAAACTAATGTATCAGCCTGGTTTCTTACATCTGCTAATTCTTTTTTACGTTTATCGTCTTCTGCGTGGGCTTCTGCATCATGCACCATTCTATCTATTTCATCATCTGATAAACCTGATGAATCTTTAATAACAATAGACTGTTCTTTGCCTGTGCCTTTATCTTTTGCTGATACGTGTAATATACCGTTAGCATCAATATCAAAAGTTACTTCAATTTGCGGCACGCCTCTTGGGGCAGGTGCTATACCTGATAAATCAAACTGACCGATAAGTTTGTTATCTGATGCCATCTCCCTTTCACCTTGTAATACCTGTATTGTAACAGAAGGCTGGTTATCAGCAGCAGTTGTATATATCTGGCTTTTACGTGCAGGGATTGTTGTATTACGCATAATAATTTTATTCATTACCCCGCCCATAGTTTCAATACCTAATGAAAGCGGTGTAACATCAAGAAGTAATACATCTTTAACATCACCCATTAATACCCCGCCTTGAACTGCTGCACCGATTGCAACAACTTCATCAGGGTTAATACCTTTATGTGGTTCTTTACCGAAGAAATCTTTTACTTTCTGTTGAACAAGCGGCATACGTGTCATACCACCAACAAGAATAACTTCGTTAATATCGTTTGTAGTTAAGCCTGCATCGTTTAATGCTTTTTTACATGGTTCTAATGTTTTTTCAACTAAATCAGATACTAATGCTTCAAATTTTGCCCTGCTTAATTTTTTAACTAAGTGTTTTGGGCCACTTTGGTCTGCTGTAATATACGGCAGGTTGATTTCTGTTTCAGTTGTGCCTGAAAGTTCGTGTTTTGCTTTTTCTGCTGCTTCTTTTAATCTTTGCAGAGCCATTTTATCATTGGCTAAATCAATACCGTTATCTTTCATAAATTCTTCAGCAAGCCATTTAACGATTCTTTCATCAAAATCATCACCACCTAAGAATGTATCACCGTTAGTTGCTTTAACTTCAAATACACCGTCGCCAAGTTCTAATATAGATACATCAAATGTTCCGCCGCCTAAATCGTAAACTACGATTTTTTCTTCGCCTTTTTTTTCCAAGCCGTATGCTAAAGCAGCAGCAGTTGGTTCGTTAATTATACGTTGAACGTTTAAACCTGCAATTTTACCTGCATCTTTTGTTGCCTGACGTTGTGCATCGTTAAAATATGCAGGAACAGTAATAACTGCATCTGTTACAGTTTCCCCAAGATAGTCTTCTGCTGTTTGTTTTAATTTTTGTAAAATCATGGCAGAAATTTCCTGCGGTGCATATTTTTTCCCTTTTATTTCTACCCATGCGTCCCCGTTATCAGCAGCTACGACTTTATATGGTAAGTGTTTTTTTGCGTTTGCAGTTTCTTTTGAATCAGCTTTTCTACCGATTAATCTCTTAATACTAAATACTGTATTTTCAGGGTTTGTTACTGCCTGACGTTTTGCAAGTATACCAACAAGCCTGTCTCCATCTGTAAAACCTACTATAGATGGTGTTGTTGCCATACCTTCTGCGTTTACTATTACTTTAGGCGTTCCGTTTTCCATGACTGCTACAACTGAGTTTGTAGTTCCTAAGTCAATACCTATTACTTTTCCTTGAGCCATTGTTCCTCCAAATGCAGCTTTTTGCTGCTGTATATATTTTATATTTTATATTTTATTAACTTTTACTTTTGCAGGGCGGATTACTCTGTCGTTTAAAAGATACCCGTTCTGCACACATAATGTTACTGCGTTGTTTTCAAATTCCTGGTTGTTATCCATCATAATCGCTTCATGGACAGCAGGGTCAAATATAGTGCCTGCTTGAGAATTAATTTCCACCACACCATGACGGGCAAGGGCGTCTTTAAATGATTTAATAGTAAGCTCTATACCCTGCCTTAAAGGTGAACCTTCTTCTGTGTGCTGCAAAGTTAATTCTATATTATCCATAACAGGTAAAAAATCTTTCACTACTGACTGGTTAGCAAATTTTACTCTGTCTTCTGTTTCTTTAGTCAGCCTTTTACGGTAGTTATCTAAATCAGCGGCACGGCGTAATATTTCTTCGTCTTTTTCTTTCAAAATATTCTCTAAATTGGCTACCTGCTTTTTTAAGATGCCAAGCTCACCACCACCTGTTTCAATTTCTTCTTCCATAGTAGATACTTCTTCCTGCTGACTTATATTTTCATCAGGTGTTTCTATCTCTATTTTATGGCTTTCTTCTGCCTGCATCTCCTGATTATTATGTTCTTTTTTGCTCATTACTTGTCCCCCTCATAGTAATCATTAAGCATTTTTGATATTATTTTTGAGGAATAGTCCACTATTGATACCACATTAGAGTATTTCATTCGTTTAGGGCCTATAACACCCATAGTGCCTACAATATTTCCGCCTCTGTGGTAGGGTTTTATAACCATACCTAATTCCTCTGTATTATCAAGCCCTATTTCTGAGCCTATAAAAATCTGTATACTGTCTTCTTTCATACAGTTCTCAAGCAGTGAACATATGTGATGTTTTTCTTCAAAAGCCTGTAATACATCAGTTAATCTGCCGTTCTGCCTAAGCTCTGGTATATCTATAATATTTTTCATACCCTCAAATATAAATTCTTCATCAAAAACAGGGCTTTTAAATACAGCTTCTGAAAGCTGGGCAGTCTGTTCTATAAGCCTGCCTATTTCCCCCCGTTCGTTTTGGAGTTCTGAAAAAATCTTGTTCTGCACTTCGTATAAACTTAATCCGTCGTAATTGCTGTTAATATAGTTGCCCATACGCACTAAATCATCATCAGTAATATCATCACTAACTTGTATTAATACATTCTGAACCATACCTGTTTTTGCAACAATAACTGCTAAAACTGTCTCCCTGTTAATCCTTAAAAACTCAATATGCCTTAAAGATATACTGTTCATTTTAGGAGATACCACAAAACCTACTGCGTGGGTCATTTCCCCTAATTTTTTTGAAAAATGACGAAATAAATTCATCACATTAACAGGGTCTACACTCATCTCCCGCTGAATATTTTCCATAAAGTCAGGAGAAATATTTTGTATTTTTACCAGCTTTTCTATATAATATCTGTAACCGCTGTCTGTAGGGATACGGCCTGCTGAAGTGTGGGGCTGGGCTATAAAACCCTTATCCACTAAATCACTCATAATATTCCTTATGGTGGCAGGCGACATTTTTAATGGACCCAGCTTAGAAACATTACGAGAACCAACAGGTTCGCTGGTATCAATATATTCATCAATTATTGTCCTTAAAACAAGCTCTTCTCGCTCATTTAAGAAACGCATATCCATAACTATGCTCCCTATTTGTTAGCACTCATTACTTACGAGTGCTAAAACTAATTTAGTAATCTATGGCTGATGTGTCAAGTAGTTTTTTATAATTTTATTAAATTTGTTCAAGAAATATATAAAATTAGGGTTGAAGTATGTAACATCTTATTGTATAATTAGAATTTATAAGGTATTACATGGGAGGGGTCTATGACTATTAGAATGAAAATCAATCTTGCATTGTCAGTTCTAACAACATTATCAATAGGGACAGCACTTTTTGCCCTTATTGCATCCTTTATTGCAGGTTCAAATGCTAAAAATACAGAAAAATCTTATGCACCAGCACTTTCTATTAATGCAGATATGACTATGAACGCACTTTTAGGAGATGGTAACGTGCTTTATTCATCTATGATAAGCAACGACAACGAATATAATAATGCTATTAAGCAGATAGATATTGTTGAACAGGACGAAGCTAAATTAAAAGCACTTATTACGACGCCCCACAATAAAAGGCTTATGAAAAATATGAATAAATATTTAGCGGAATACGAAGTTGTATTAGAAGAATATAAAAAATTTGCCCTTGATAGTATGGATATTCGCAAAAAGATTCATGCAGAAAATATCAACTTTATGAAAAAGACTGATGAAATGCAGGAGGCACTTGACGGTATCTTTAAAAGCACAGCTAAAAACTATCTTGCAGAGCTTTCTTCAGCAGGAGATGAAATGCTGAAAAGGCGTGGCGAAAGATTTCAAGATCTCACATATATACTTAACAACTTAATGGATATTAAAGATACTTTCGCAAAAATAGTCGCTACAAATGACTCATCCCTTTTAAAAGACCTTCATAAAGATTTAAAACTAATTGATAACAAAATAGCAGGTATAAAAAAAGAAATAGTAAGGGGTAATAACCTGAAACTATTAGAAGTTGTGGAAAATGCTTATAAATCATTAAACGTTACAGCCATAGAGCTGAATAAATTATATGATCAGTTTAATCAGGCAGTTACAAATCGTGATCAGGCTAGAGAAAAAATGGTAGCTATTACCACATCTATGCTGCAGTTAAACGTTAAAAATATTGTAAACGGCAGTAAAAGCACAGCAGTTACTATTGCAGTTATGAAAACTATTGCAGTAATAGTGCTGATTGTATCTTTAGTGTTTGACCTTGCCATATTAATATTCCTGCGTAACAGCCTTGTTATGCCTATCCGCGACCTTGTTAAACACGTATCAGCTTTAACAGAAGGCGACGGCGATTTAACAAAACGTATTAATATTACAAGTAAAGATGAATTAGGGCAGCTTGTAAATGCTTTTAACACATTTATATCAAATATACATGATATTATTATAGAAGTAAAAGCATCAGCAGAAGAAGTGGCAAGCGGTAACAATCAGCTGGCTGCTACTATGGAAGAATTATCTGTAACATTTTCATCACAGTCTCAGGAAATCAGCAATATTGCAACTAATATGGAAAGTGTATCAGAAGTATCAAGCAACGCAGTATCATGCCTTAACAACAGCCTTGAGTTATTAAACGATACTAATAACCAGACAAGGGAAGGTATGGGGCTTTTAAGTGATGTAAGAGACAGTATTTCCCAAATCAATACTCAGACGGAAGTGCTTTCTGAAACAATTAACAGGCTTTCAGAAAACTCTAATCAAATCGGGGAAATATTAACAGTTATTAATGATATTGCAAATCAGACTAACCTGCTGGCATTAAATGCAGCAATTGAGGCAGCAAGAGCAGGAGAAGCAGGCCGTGGGTTTGCGGTGGTTGCTGATGAAGTTAGAAAGCTGGCAGAAAGAACTCAAAAATCTACAAGCGAAATTGAAGAAATTATTAACACATTACAGGAAGAAACAACAAGTGCATCAAACGAAATGGGCACAGCTATTGAGGCGGTTGAAGTCAGCGTATCAAGTGTAGAACAGACTATGGCAGGCTTCGGGCTGATTGCATCAAGTATTGCAGATACAAATAAAGACATTAATAATGTAAGCGGCCAAATCTCAAGCCAGTATAACAATATACAAGAAGTCGGCGATAACGTGCAGGTAGTGGCATCAGGGGTAGAAGAAAGTAACTCAGCTGTAAACGAAGTATCTTCTACTGTGGCACACTTACAGGAAAAAGCTGAAAATCTGAAAGGGCTTGTAAGCAGATTTAAAGTATAAAATATTATTTATTAAGATATGAAAAAGGGTATGTTTTAACATACCCTTTTTTATTTGATTTATTTAAACATAAAATAAACTGCACCTAAAAGACATAAAGATGCCCACAAGAAATTCAGATTTAAAGGCTTACCCATATAAAGAGTTACAAAAGGAATAAACACACCAAGGGCAATTACTTCCTGCATAATTTTTAATTGCGGTAGAGTAAACACAGTATAACCTATTCTATTTGCAGGCACCTGTATCATATATTCAAAAAATGCTATACCCCAGCTGGCAATAGCTGCACCAAACCATGGCAGCATAGTAAGGTTTTTCAAATGTGCATACCATGCAAATGTCATAAAAACATTAGATAATATAAGCATAATAACAGTAACAAAACCAGGATGTAAATGTATCTGCATAATAAACTCCGTCTATAAATTTCATATGACTACTACCATATTTCATAATATGCGTCAAGACAGATTAATATATTTAATAAATCCATAAAATGTATATAAATATACAAAAACATAAAATATATACTTGCAAAAATAAATATTTAATGTATATAGTTAGTCCGTTAGATTAAACTAATCAAAAACGGGAGCAATTATTATGGATATGGATAAATATTATAAAGAGCTGGAAGAACAAAAACGTAAAGAAGAAGAAACAGGCATAAACGAAGCAGATAAACCTACACACTGCCCTATGTGTTCAAGAAGATGTGAATTAATTTCACCACTTTGCGGTAGAGGTATAATGTTTGCACAGCAAAACGGCATAGAAGTAAGAAGATAATAGAAATACAAATTAATATAAAAAATATTATTTTTCATTTGACATTATGCAATAAATAAAGTATATAATTATCTCTAAGATAAATTGGAGAGATGGCCGAGTATGGTCGAAGGCGCTCGCCTGCTAAGCGAGTATACTGGGAAACCGGTATCGAGGGTTCGAATCCCTCTCTCTCCGTTATAAAAAAGACAGTCTAACAGGCTGTCTTTTTTTGTGTATTTATATGCGGGATTCGAAGCTTGTATACGGCCTGAGCGAGTTGCGAAGAAAAGCAAACAGGACGTTTGCGACAGGATACAAGCAGGCCTGAAAAAATAATTTAGGACAAATTCTTTTGTAAGGCGAATCCCTCTCTCTCCGTTATAAAAAAGACAGTCTAACAGGCTGTCTTTTTTTGTGTATTTATATGCGGGATTCGAAGCTTGTATACG
>RCNI01001616.1_pt1 | contig 11930 bp, 12 predicted proteins | sample 2041151 | NCBI WGS metagenome assembly RCNI01 (sample SAMN09708214, study PRJNA481090) | feces metagenome | isolation source: feces | place: Antarctica: Albino Rookery
CATGGGCAAGGATCATTTCTGCCAGGTTTCTTTTCTACATGTACAATCTTGGAACGTTTGAAGTTTTTAACGATTTCAAGCATTTTTTCTTCAGTAAGAACATCTTCCCATTCTTTCAGTGAGAACAGATAGTCTGCATCAGCCTGTAACATATTGAATAAAAGTTTTTCAAAGTCAATATCAAGGTCGATGGCTGTATCTTCTGTTACAGAATCTAAATCAATAGGATTGTTTAAGCTTGTGTTAATTCCGTCAAGAAAACCGACAAAGATAACTTTGTTACATTCAAATTTTTCTACTAATTCTCCAACAGTACCTGTAAGGTGTTCTTCGTGATTTGCTAAAACGTGCTTATATAACTTTGTTTCTGTTTCAGCATATTCAGTCCAGAAATCTTCAAAAGTCTCTTCTGTCTGACCTTCCATTAAATCTTTCCATTCTTGAAATAAACTCATATTTTCCTCCTAAAATAATCTCTATAGTGTTTTGGCTATTGCCAGAATGTCGCCTACAATGGCACTTCCTGTCGGAAGGGCACCGGCGCCTTTACCGTAGAACATTACTTCATCTACAGCATTTCCTGTTATATATATTGCGTTAAACTCATTGGATACTCCGGCAAGCGGATGTGAATTTTCAATTTCCATTGGTTTTACGCTATAAACAATATCTTCACCGTCTTTTTTTGCCTGTGCAATCAGTTTGATTTTGCAGTTTCTTGATTTTGCGGCTTCAATATCATCCATAGTTATTTTACTGATTCCGACAGTTGGAATTTCAGTAGGTGGAACATATTTGTCGAAGGCCAGGGCCATGAGGATTGATAATTTGTTTGCTACATCTATACCTTCTACGTCAGCAGTAGGGTCAGCTTCAGCAAATCCTTTTGCCTGGGCATCTTTAAGTACATCATCATAGTCAAGACCAAGATCTGTCATCTTTGTAAGTATGTAGTTTGTCGTACCGTTAAGAATTCCCATCACTTCTGTAAATTCATTTCCTGCCAGAACTTCCTGGATTGCAGTTAAGGCCGGAATACCACCGCCAACGCTTGCTTCAAATCTGAAGAGTACATTGTTTGCCTTTGCTGTTTCCTGAAGTTTTGCATAGTTAGCAGCTACAGCAGCTTTATTAGGTGTTACAACACTTTTGCCATGTTCCATAGCCGTAAGCATAAATGTTGTGGAAGGTTCAATTCCACCTAAAGCTTCTATAACGATATCTATTTCTTCATTTTTTAAAATATCATCAGGGTTTTCTGTTGCTGCGTCAGGAGAAAGGCCAAGAGATGTCACTTTGTCCTTGTTTCTTTCCAGCACTTTTAAAACTTCGATTTTACGATTGATTCTTTTTTCAATTAGAGCTTTATTCATTTGCAGAATTTCATAAGTTCCTCCACCTACAGTTCCAAGGCCGAGGATACCGATTTTTACTGTTTTCATAGCAGCCTCCTTGTACAAATTTTGCACTGATAAAAATTATATACTAAAATTAATGATTTGTCTTTAAATTTTGTCAAAAAACATTTAAAATATTAATATAACTTTAATTTTTTAGGAGGCTTATATGGCATTACATATTGTTTTAGTTGAACCGGAAATTCCACCAAATACCGGAAATATTGCAAGAACCTGTGCGGCAACAAATACAGCACTTCATCTTGTAAAACCCCTGGGATTTGATATAAGTGATAAGGCAGTAAAGAGAGCAGGGCTTGATTACTGGCCGTTCGTCGATTTATATGTACACGAAAGTCTTGAAGCATTCATGGAAGAATATAAGGGTCATACTATGTATCTTGCAACAACAAAAGGTGATCATGACTATACAGAAGTTCAATATAAAGATGAAGATATGATTTTATTCGGAAGAGAGACAAGAGGGCTGCCGAAAGATTTTATTGCAGAGCATAAAGAGACAGCAATCAGAATACCGATGAGTGCAGATACACGTTTACGTTCTCTGAATTTGTCTAATTCCGCTAATATTATTTTATTCGAAGCATTGAGACAATTAGGTTTTCCGGACTTGAAATAGATATTTCGAATATGGTATAATAATTGCATAAAAGAGGTGTAGCCATGAAATTAGGATATGAATTGACAATTGAACAAACTCAAAAGCTGTCTATGACTCCGGAACTTATTCAGGCTATTCAGATTTTGCAGTTTAATCATCAGGAATTAATGGATTATATAGAAAATGAAATAATGGAAAATCCTATTTTGGAAGAAGAAAAGAACTATGATGATTCCAAAGAAATAGATATTTGTGAAAAGATAAGAGAAGCTGACTATGAAGAACACAGAATGTCGCAATGGGAATATTCCGCAGATGATGATGAATATACATATGAACAATATGTTTCTGACGAAGACACATTAGAAGATTATCTTTTAATGCAACTTGAGTTTTCCAATCTTAAGGAAGAGAAACATAACATAGGATTGAAAATTATTGAGGCCATTGATGATAATGGCTATCTTTCCGTGCCAATAGAAGAGATAGCTCAGAGTATGAACGCAGAAGAAGAACTGGCTGAAGATGTTCTGAATGTGATTCAGACTTTTGAACCTACAGGTGTAGGTGCAAGAAATCTAAAAGAATGTCTTATTATTCAGCTTGCTTCCGGAGGACTTCTTACGGAAGAAATAGAGTATATTATTGAAAATATGCTTGAGGATCTTGCGAACCATAAAATTGCGCATATTGCGAAGACACTTAATATGACAACAAAAGAAATCCAGGAAATTGTTGATCTCATTAAAACACTGGAACCAAAACCAGGCAGACTGTTTGGCTCGGGAGATGCAACAAGATACATCAGCCCGGATATTTTTGTTGAAAAAATCGATGGAGAATATGTTGTTACAAATAATGACAACAGTATGCCAAAGTTAATGGTAAGTTCATATTATAACAAGCTTTCTTCACAGGCTGAAGAAGACCAGGAACTGAATAAATATCTGAATGATCGTTTTAATTCTGCAGTATGGCTGATTAAAAGTATAGAGCAGAGGAAACAGACTATATATAATGTGGCAAGTGCAGTAGTTAAATATCAGCAGGATTTCTTTGATAAAGGGGAGAAGCACCTAAAGACGTTAACACTTAAGCAGATAGCAGAAGAAGTAGGCATTCACGAATCCACAGTCAGTCGGTCTATTAATGGAAAATATATGGAAAGCCCGAGAGGAATGTTTGAACTTAAATACTTCTTTTCCAGTGGTGTATCAAGTGATGACGGTACAGGCGTTTCTTCAAATAGCGTAAAGTCAATTATTAAAGAACTTATCAGTCAGGAAAATCCAAAGAAGCCTTATAGCGATCAGGACATGGTAGAAATTTTAAAATCCAGGAGAATAGATATTTCAAGACGTACTGTTGCAAAATACAGGGAAGGAATGGGAATACTTTCATCTTCGAAGAGAAGACGTTTTTAAACCGATATTAATTTTTTTATTAATATAAATAATGCAAAGCTTTAATGTTTATAGTAAGAGAATATGGAGGTAAATTATGGCAATTAAAGTTGGTGTAAGTGGTTTTGGCAGAATAGGGAGAGTTGTAATCAGAGCAGCTATGGACATGCCTGAAATCGAATTGGCAGGTATTAATGTTCGTAATGCAGATATTGACTATCTGATTTATCAGTTAAAGTATGACAGCACATTTGGACGTTTTCCAAGAACTTTGGAAAAATATGAAGACGGAATTGTGATCGATGGTAAAAAAGTTCCTGTATTCAGCGAATCCGAAGCAGAAAATATTCCATGGGCATCCTGTGGTGCAGAATACATAGTGGAAGCTACCGGTGCCTATACTACAACTGAAAAAGCAATGGCTCATATCAGAGCAGGTGCAAAGAAGGTTATTATTTCCGCACCGGCGAAAGATAAAGAAACACCTACTTTTGTTTATGGAGTAAATAATGATGGATATACAAGTGATATGAACGTTGTATCCAATGCATCATGCACAACAAACTGCTTAGCACCTTTATGCAAAGTTCTTGAAGACAACTTTGGAATTGCACAGGGTTTAATGTCAACTATTCATGCAGCAACAGCAAAACAGAAAGTTGTTGATGCACGCTCAATGAAAGACTGGAGAACAGGAAGAAGTGTATTTGGAAATATTATTCCGACAACTACAGGAGCAGCAAAAGCTGTAGGACTGGTTGTTCCTTCCTTAGCAGGAAAAATGACAGGTATTTCATACAGAGTACCTACTGCCGATGTTTCTATCATTGACCTTAACGTTATTTTGGAAAAACCTACATCATACGAAGAAATCTGTGCTAAAGTCAAAGAAGCTTCAGAAACAAACTTAAAAGGCGTAATCGAATATGTAGACGACGAAGTTGTTTCCGGAGATTTTGTAGGCGATGCAAACACATCAATTTTTGATGCAAGACAAGGCATTGAACTAAATGACAGATTCTTTAAATTAGTTGCTTACTATGACAATGAATACGGTTATTCCAGCAAGATTCTTGAATTAATCAAATATATGGCAAAAGTAGACAGCGAAAATAAATAGTAAAGAGGTCTGAACCAATGAAAAAAACAATTAGAGATATTGCGGTAAAAGGCAAGAGAGTTATTGTAAGATGTGATTTTAATGTTCCTCAGAAAGAGGGGAAGATTACGGATGATAATCGAATTGTGGCGGCACTTCCTACAATTCGTTATCTGCTTGAACATGAAGCAAAAGTTATTCTGATGTCACATCTGGGACGTCCAAAGGGTAAACCAAGTCCTGAATTTTCTCTTAAGCCTGTAGCGGATCGTCTGTCTGAATATCTTCAACAGACAGTGAAATTCAGCAGTTGCCCTACTGTAGTGGATGATGAAGTTAAAAAAGATGCACTGGAATTAAAACCTGGAGAAGTAATGCTTCTGGAAAATGTGCGTTTCAGACCCGAAGAGACAAAGAACGAAGGAAGCTTTGCAAAAGAACTCGCTTCTCTTGCTGAAATCTTTGTACAGGATGCTTTCGGTACAGCACACAGAGCACATTCTTCAACGGCAGGTATTGCAGATTATCTTCCTGCAGTTTCAGGATTCCTTATTGAGAAAGAAGTCGAATTTTTAGGTAATGCTATAGAAAATCCAAAAAGACCTTTTGTTGCAATTATGGGAGGTGCAAAAGTAGGCGATAAAATTCCTGTAATTGAAAACCTTTTAAAGAAGGTGGATACTCTGATTATCGGAGGAGGAATGTCATATACATTCTTTAAAGCAATGGGTCTTGAAATCGGTACATCTATTCTGGATGAAGAAAATGTTCAGCTTGCAGCAAGACTTCTGAAAGATGCAGAAGAAGCAGGAGTAAAACTGCTGTTACCGGTAGACGTTGTCTGTGCAGAAAGATTTGCAGAAGATTCAAACACAAAACTCGTAAAGAGAGAGGATATTCCTGAAGATATGATGGGCCTCGATATCGGCCCGGCTACAGTAGCTTTATATAAGGAAGCTCTTGATTCTGCAAAAACCATTGTTTGGAATGGACCTATGGGAGTCTTTGAAATGTCATACTTTGAAAAAGGTACGAAAGCAATTGCAGAGATACTTGCAGAAAGTGATGCCGTTACCATTATCGGAGGAGGAGATTCTGCAGCGGCAGTAGAACAGTTTGGACTTGCAGATAAAATGAGTCATATTTCTACAGGTGGAGGAGCCTCACTTGAGTATCTTGAAGGAAAAGCCCTGCCGGGTATAACGGTAATTGAAGAATTATAGGAGGAATTTAATATGAGAATTCCCTTTATTGCGGGAAACTGGAAAATGTTTAAAACAAAAAAAGAAGCGCTGGAGTTTGCAGAAGAGTTCAAAAAACTTTATTGCGATACAGATGTAAAAACTGCAATCTGTGCACCATACTTACAGCTTGAAACGCTGGTTGAAGCGTTTAAAGATACAGGAATAGGCGTAGGTGCACAGAATGTTCATTTTGAAGATGAAGGTGCTTTTACAGGCGAAGTTTCTGTCGGCATGTTAAAAGAAATCGGAGTAGATTACTGTATTGTCGGACATTCCGAAAGAAGGCAGTATTTCGGTGAAACAGATGAAACAGTAAATCTTAAATTGAAAAAGCTATTGAAGGATAGTGAGATTACTCCGATTCTCTGTGTAGGCGAATCTCTTGAACAGCGAGATGCTGCAAAAGAAAAGGATGTCGTATCTGAACAGATTCGCAAAGCATTTGCTGATATTTCAGCTGAAGATGCAATAAAAGTGGTTGTTGCATATGAGCCTATCTGGGCCATCGGTACAGGAAGAACAGCTACGCCTGAACAGGCTGAAGAAATGTGTGCTTTAATCCGAAAAACAATAGAAGAATTGTATGATGAAGAAGTATGCGATGAAGTAATTATTCAGTATGGCGGAAGCGTAAAACCTGAGAATGCAAGCGAGATAATGAACATGTATGAGATTGATGGTGCATTAGTTGGCGGTGCAAGCCTTATTCCGACAAAATTTATGGATATTATCAATTTTTAATGTCAAAATACTTGATTTTTACCAATTCATATGGTAAAGTTAAATGGTTAAAATTAAAAGGAGGGATAAGATGCATATCGCGTTAATGATTCTATTAGCTTTTGCAAGCATCATGCTTATTGCTAGCGTATTATTACAGTCAGGAAACAGTGATGGACTTGCAGGTTCTATTGCCGGTGGTGCTGAGCAGTTATTCGGTAAAAAGAAGAGCAGAGGTTATGAAGCAATTTTAAGTAAAATTACTGTAGTTGCAGCTGTTTTATTTATCGTATTATCACTAGTAATCGTTGCATTCTTTTAATGTGTTAATAATTTAATATTCGCTTATAAAAAGGGGTGCTGACTTCAGTACCTCTTAAACTGTCTAACAGTAAAAGCGAAAGAGGAGGTATTATAATGATGAATTGGATTGCTCCTATCGTTGCTACAGTCGGTCTTATTGTTGCATTTTGTTTAGCATCATGGATTGGCAAGGCAGAAGAAGGAACAGACAGAATGAAAGAAATTTCAAGTTTCATTCGTGAAGGTGCTATGGCATTCCTTAAGAGAGAATATAAGACAATGATTATTGTTATCGTTGTGTTATTTGCACTTATCGGAATATTCCTGCATAGCTGGACAACAGCAATTCTTTATGTAATTGGTGCTGTTTTATCCGTATTAGCAGGCTATTTTGGAATGAACGTAGCTACAAAAGGTAATGTAAGAACTGCATGGGCTGCTAAAGAAGGTGGCATGCCAAAGGCTCTTAAAATTGCATTCAGATCAGGAGCTGTTATGGGTCTTTGCGTATCCGGTCTTGGTCTTTTAGGTCTTGGCGTTGTTTTCGCAGCACTTGATTTAGCAACAGTTAAAGAATGCATCACTGGTTTTGGTCTTGGTGCATCTTCAATGGCTTTATTCGGAAGAGTAGGTGGTGGTATCTACACTAAGGCTGCAGACGTTGGAGCTGACCTTGTAGGTAAAGTTGAAGCCGGTATTCCGGAAGACGACCCAAGAAACCCTGCTGTAATCGCTGACAACGTTGGTGACAATGTTGGTGACGTAGCTGGTATGGGTTCCGACTTATTCGAATCATATGTTGGTTCAATTATTTCTACTATTGCACTTGCAGGTGTTGCAGTTGCAAATGCTCCTGAAACAGCAACTTTCTCAGAAGCTACAGCTGCAGTATTCCCATTAATCTTATCTGCAATCGGTATTATTGCTTCAGTAATCGGTATTCTTCTTGTAAGAGGTAATGAAACAGTAAACCCTGCAAAAGCTCTTAACATGGGAACATACATCAGTGGTGTTTTAGTAATTATTTCCGCTTTAGTATTAAGTAAATATATGCTTGGTGATTTCACTTATGCATTTGCTATTATCGCAGGTTTAATTGTAGGTATTGCAATCGGTAAAGTTACAGAGATTTATACTTCTGCTGACTATGCTTCAGTAAAGAAGATTGCAGAGCAGTCACAGACTGGTGCAGCTACAACAATTATCAGCGGTTTAGGTGTTGGTATGATGTCAACATTATGGCCAATCATCTTTGTATCAATCGGTGTATTCTGTGCATACTACTTTGCTGGAGTATACGGAATCGCTCTTTCAGCTGTAGGTATGCTTTCAACAGCAGGTATGACTGTTGCTGTAGATGCTTATGGTCCAGTATCTGACAATGCTGGTGGTATTGCTGAAATGGCTGAACTTCCAGATGAAGTTAGAGAAATTACTGACAAGCTTGACTCTGTAGGTAACACTACAGCTGCTATCGGTAAAGGATTTGCTATCGGTTCTGCTGCATTAACAGCATTAGCTTTATTTGTAACATATGCTGCTGTAGCTGATATCAAAATGGTAAGCTTATTAAATCCGATTGTAATCATTGGTTTATTTATCGGTGCTATGCTTCCATTCTTATTCTCAGCTATGACTATGAACTCTGTAGGTAAAGCTGCTAACCAGATGATTGAAGAAGTTAGAAGACAGTTCAGAGAAGACTCCGGCATCATGGCTGGAACTTCAAAGCCTGACTATGCAAGATGCGTAGATATTTCTACAGGTGCTGCTCTTCACGAAATGATGCTTCCTGGTTTAATGGCTATCATTGCACCACTTGTTGTAGGTTTCTTACTTGGTGCAGAAGCTTTAGCAGGAATGCTTGGTGGAGCATTAGCTTCAGGTGTATTACTTGCTATCATGATGTCAAATGCAGGTGGTGCATGGGACAATGCTAAGAAATACATCGAAGAAGGTAACTTTGGTGGTAAAGGTTCAGAACCTCATAAGGCTGCTGTTGTTGGAGATACAGTAGGAGATCCATTCAAGGATACATCCGGTCCTTCAATCAACATCTTAATTAAGCTTATGACAATCGTTGCTGTAGTATTTGCTCCATTATTCGGATCAGGTCTATTAGGCTAATCGTATTGCATATATAAACAGAAACGACGCATGTTTGGACATGCGTCGTTTTTTGGTTCTATAATATATTTTGAGGCGGCTTAAATATAATTTCAGCTGTCTCAATTTTTATAATTAAGCTGTTCAAAACATATTGTAAAGAAAATTTTATCGGCTAAAAAGAGATAATTATTGATAACATTGAAGAACTTTCCAAAATAAATCAATGTTTCTCTTCATTTGAAACAAAGAATCCATCAATGTCTGAATGCGGAGAATATAGCAGTAAGTTTATGACAATTGTATCCGGATAGTTAAAGATTAAAAAAGTTGAGATAACTTATCCTGGTTTCTCAACTTTTTTAATATATATTTATAGCAAAGTTAAAATAAATTCAGTAAGAAAAACTGCTATACATGAAGATAAAGCAACTTTGAAAAGATTGCCGTCTACATATGCAATGATAACGGCTACAATGAATGCGGCGATACCGCTTATCGGGTTACCTGTTGCAGTCAGTATAGCAGGAAATGCCATAACTGAGAGGGTAACATATGGAACATAATACAAAAATGACTTTATAAAAACATTGGATATTTCTTTCTGTATTATGGTCATTGGAATTGCTCTGATTACAAAGATTGTAAGTCCGGCAATCAGAAGACAAATATATACAGCAGGATTCATTAGGACACCTCCTTATTTTCTTTTACAGGGAAGACTATTGCTGCAAGCGATGCAATAATCAATGTAAGAATAATAATCTTTGTTCCGGATGTGATTCCTGAGAATAAAGGTATATATTCAAATAAAAGACTTGCTAACATAGAAATGATAACTACACCTGCGATTACTTTGTTTTTTCTGGAAGCAGGAATTACTACGGCTAAAAACATTCCGTAAAGTGCAACGCCGAGACCGTTACTTATGTTTTCAGGAAGTATATTTCCGGCAATGACACCAAAAACAGTACCAAATACCCATCCGGGAGAAGCTACCGTAGCAGCACCTAAAGGATAATAGGGGTTAAGTTCACCCGGAATGCCTGCGGAAATTCCGAAAATCTCATCGGTTACAAAATATGCTACGAGCAATCTTTTCGGTAATGATGTGTCAGAGGGAAGTCGTTGTGCCATATTTGCAGACATTAAGAAATATCGTATGTTCATAATAATCTGCGTAATAATAAGTGCGATAATACTTGACTGACCGACAATAATAGAGAGCAGGGCAAATTCACCGGCAGATGCATGCATCAAAAATGACATAATTCCTGCACCAAGTGCATCTATTCCTACTTTTTTTGCTGCGATACCTAAAGTGAAGCCTACTGCAAGGTAACCAAAAAAAATAGGAATGCCATCCCTCATACCTCGAAGATAAAATTGTTTGTTGTTCATTGTTCTTTCATCTCTTTTTCATTTATTACAATATGATTGTAAATCAATAAGAGGTAAATGTAAAGAAAACTTCCTGTAAAACAGGCAGTTTTCTTTACATTTTTTTATTTTATCTGTTTTTAAATTCTGGTGCTCTTTTTTCCAGGAAGGCTGCCATACCTTCTGTTTTATCGTCTGAGCCAAATGCAGCAGTAAATGTTTCAATTTCAAATTTACTTGCTGATTTCATATCCATATCGTATCCGTTATTGATTGCGGATTTTGCTGTTGCAATGGCGATAGGTGCTTTTGCTGCGATTGTCTGTGCAATTCTTTCAGCTTCTGGTAAAAGTTCTTCCGGAGCAACAACTTTTTCTACCAAGCCGATTCTGTGAGCTTCTTCAGCTTTAATCATTTCAGCAGTAAGAATCATGTACTTGGCCATTCCTTTACCTACTAACCTTGCAAGTCTTTGTGTCCCACCAAATCCCGGGATAATTCCAAGACCTACTTCAGGTTGTGCAAACTTGGCTTTTTCTGAAGCGATTCTGATATCACATGCCATAGCAAGTTCACATCCTCCACCAAGAGCAAAACCGTTGACTGCAGCAATAACAGGCTTTTCGTTATTCTCAATAAGGTTCATTACTTTGTGGCCCATCATCATCATTTCACGTCCTTCAAGAGCGTTAAGCTGATGCATTTGTGCAATATCTGCTCCTGCAACGAAAGCTTTGCCTTCTCCTGTTAAAATAACAGCACGAAGATCTTTGTCCTGGTCAATTTCTGTAAAAACATCATAAAGTTCATTAAGTACATCCATATTTAAAGCATTCATAGCTTTAGGTCTGTTAATTGTTACATAACCGATGTTTTCTTTCACTTCGAATTTAATGTTTTCGTACATTTTTCCTTCTCCTTTTCATTTTCAAAAAGTTCTATATGTTAAAATTATAACACTGTCTATAATGTATTTCAACCCTTGGCTTAGTCATTTGATAATACAATGAGAAGTTGTCCTGAAGTAAACTGTATTTCTGCAGCCTGACCGGTAATTTCATTACTTACACCAAGGCTGGTGCTGTTTTTTAAATCAAAGCTCTGCAACGGATATTTTACACCTTTTAGGGTAAGTCCTGATGTAACAGGGGAATAGCTGATCAGCCCCAGATATTTATAGTCATTCTGTGGAATAATGATTTCTCCGGGTGATGCCATAAAGATATAGTTCTGATCATCACCAAATGCAAGGGTAGCAGGAGTATTACAATATTTAGCAAGTATGCCGATATTCCCCATTGTGTGATCAAAGCGTCCGCCTATACCTCCTATAACCAGAATATCATCGTATCCTTTTGAAAAGGCAAGATCAATAGCCGCTTCACTGTCTGTCATATCTTTTTCCATAGGAAGGCGGATAACATTGCGATTTTGAGGAAGTGGCATAGAATCGTAATCACCAATAAGGATATCAGCTTTTAGCCCCAGCTTTTCTGCAATGGCAAAACCTCCATCAGCGCAGATAACGGTATCGTAATTTACTTTAGATAATAGCTGCTTACATGAACTTTTTAAATATGCAGTAATGATTAAAGCTTTAGACATAGATGTTTTACTCCTGATATTGTTTTTTATTATATTTTATTATATAATACC
>RCNI01001617.1_pt1 | contig 11929 bp, 11 predicted proteins | sample 2041151 | NCBI WGS metagenome assembly RCNI01 (sample SAMN09708214, study PRJNA481090) | feces metagenome | isolation source: feces | place: Antarctica: Albino Rookery
TGGTCCGGTACCCCTTCTTTATCTATCACTTTCAGCGCCGCAAGGATATCCTGCTTTGTTATCTTTGGAATCGCCATTTCTCTTCCTCCAACTTTCCGCCTATTTCACTTTATGATTGAGAAATTTCATGAAATACATAGGTCTTGAAATGCAAATAGACCTCTTCCTGATCGTGCAGATCCTCACATCTATATTCTCCGATTTTCTTTCCGTCCCGGTATACTGAAATCAAATTACATCTACAGCAGCCAATGCTATACATGTCAAAACATTGCGTAGCCTGTCTGTAGCATTCTGCAAGCTCCAGCCGTGGAAACGGAACAGAGTCAATTTCCAGAGTAACATCAGAAACAGTAAATGTACCGTCATAATTTTTCTGAATTGATTGTGTGATCGGCAACATGTATTTATCCAAGTCCTCAGGCTTCTTTGTATAGTATCCTGCATCGATGGGTTCATAGCAAGGCAGTTCAACTGTATCAACAAAGGCATAATATCTATCCTTATGCTTTGCTTTTTCTATTCCTGCAAACAAAAAATCCAGGATATCCACCACACGCTTCATGATTTGCATTTCTTTTTCTTTTGTTATCATCTCTGACACTTTGTATTCTTTGCCACGATAGCGCAAGTGGTATTCCACTTTCTCCCGTACCAGAGGAGAAAATTTTTCTATTCCAAATATATTCTGGTTGTGTTTAGAAAAATTATTTATATCCTGAATGATCTGTATCTCAGAATGAAATTCAGCACATAATTGGGCTAGCTTCTTAACCGCCGGCTCCTTAACCGGCGGCTTCTTTACGAAACCTGTAACCTTCTTGGTTAAAGCCTCATTCCAGGGTTTATATCCCAGGTCTAAAATAATGTTTATGATTTGACATATACTATCATTTATCTTCGCAATATTACCGCACCACTCGCGAATACTCCTCTGCGCAAATTGCCTGCTGTCAAAATTTAATGATCCAACACAATACGCCGTCGAGTTTATGATCTGGCCCGTTTTCTTTCGTGCATCAGATATTTGTTTCCTGATATCATCAATAATTTGTCGACACTGCTCTGCATCCCACATACATAACATAATATTGGAAATATACTGATAGACATCCGGAATTTTTAATGACACACAGCGCATCTGAAATTCTTCGCTTGTATACTTACTGCAACATCTTAATATTTCACCTTCATTGGTAAACAGCTCCATAAGATCATCTCTTTTTTAATATTCTGACTATGCCGCCACGGCATTGGCATTGATGCTCTCAATAACCTTGCGAATTCCCATCCAGACAGAGATGTCCGTAAACACTTCTACGATGCTTCCCTTATCCGTGAAAGGTGCACCCTGGAGGACAGAAAAGTCCTTGAGCAGTCCGTTGTGTACAATATACTCAATGATCTGGTTGACAAAGTAGATCTGTCGGCTGTCAAGCCTGGTTTCATCCAGGTAAGCTGCAAACGCTTCTTTGGCTGCCTTCATATCCAGGCCTACAATTTCCCGCACGAACTCGCCCAGAGGCTTGCTGCCATATTCATCCTCATAATCCTGTTTCGTGCCGATCTCACTCCACAGAATTTTTTCCAGTGCTTTCACATCTTCAGAGGTAAGGGGCTCATTCCCCCTCAGCTTGGCAATCACTGCATTATCCTGGTTCTGCCGTACGTAGAATTCTGCTTTCATCTTATAATTTTTGAGGTCATCGTTTTCCAGCTCCGACTCCTTCCAGTCCATAGACAGAATCTCGTCGGTGAAATTGGTGGTGTAGGTAACTCCGCTGATAGGAATATACTTCATCAGATCTCGAAGGCATTCCCGGATATGCTCAAATTCATTGATCCCCGCATTTTCCAGGTAATCCGTCTCCTGAATCTGCCGGATCAGCTCACCCTGAGCCATAATCTCCGGGATATTGGCAACACCTGCCACAGCCTGCACTTTTTTCAGCAGATCTTTTCTTGCTCTTGTGTAGGTCTTGCCTGCCAGATAGGCAAGTTCAATTCCATACATCAGGGCATCAAACCGAACAGCGCTTGCGTCATCGTCATCCGGACAGATCAGCGGTGCCAGTTCTTCCCGCATCTGCAGAGTATTTTCATAGGTCAGGGCCTGGTAATTTTCAGGACTGGAGTAAAGCTCCACATACTTGAGGTGCTGCCGGACTGCAAAGTTCTCCTTGTTCAGCTCCCGGACCTTTCTCACCATGTCTTCCACCAGAGATTTCCGGAAGGCAATCAGTTCCTCGGTCTGGTACACCAGATCCTGCAGTTTAAATACGATCTGAGATTTCAGGCTGAAAATTGCGCCCTGGAGGGCAATCTGATTGGCAGTGGGCTTTCCCTGATTCATTCGGAAGAACTCAAAATTTCCGCAGAAATCAAAGATATAGAACTTATTCTTATCCTTACCGTCCACCAAACCGGGACACAGGCGGGTGCCTCTGCCGATCATCTGCCAGAATTTAGCCTTACTCATAATCTTCTTGAAAAACACCAGATTCATGACCTCCGGCACATCAATGCCGGTATCCAGCATGTCTACAGAAATAGCAATCTGGGGCAGCTTTTGGGGATCAGAAAATTCATCAATTGCAGACTGTGCATATTTGATCTGGTTATCGATAACCTTGGCCCAGCCCTTCAGCTGTGGGAATTCTTTTCCGAAGATCTCATAGATTTTCTCCGCATGTTTATGATTCTTTGCAAAGATAATAGTCTTGCCGATCTTCTGACCGTAATCGATTTTCAGACCATCCCGCATCAGGACATGAAGGACCTGGGCAATGGTATCTTCGTTAAATACCCAGTCATTCATGGCAGAGGATGCAATGGCTTCCGGTAATTCTCCGTTCTCATCCTCAAAAGTATTCTCATAGGCTTCTTTATCTTCCTCAGAAAGATCATCATAGTGGATGCCCTCTGCAATAAACTTCATCTGCGTTTCCACCGACAGGAAGTCCACCAGGAAGCCATCCTTGACCGCCTGGGAAAGCTCGTAGCCATAGGTAGGCACGCCGTTTTCCAGCTCAAACACCTCATAGGTGTTCTTGTCAATTTCATCCTTGGGGGTCGCTGTCAGGCCTACCAGAGGGGCATCAAAATAGCTGAAGATATCCCGGTACTTGTTATAGATGGACCGGTGTGCCTCATCACAGATCAGCAGATCAAAATGGCCGCAGGTATAGAGCTTACCCTTTTCGTCCTTTACGGAGTCAATGCAGTTCATCATGGTCTGGTAAGTAGAGAATACACAGTGGGCCGTATAGTTGTCCTTTTCCTCACAGAGATTGGTCACCGACAGATCCGGCATCAGGTTATGAAAGCTTCTCTTTGCCTGGGTAACCAGACTGTTCCGGTCAGCCAGGAAAAGAATATTTTTGAGCCAGCCCTTTTCCAGCAGCACCTTACAGAGTGCAATCACCGTTCTGGTTTTACCGGAACCGGTGGCCATTACCAGCAGGGCCTTCCTGCGGTTTTTCCGATCAAAAGCATCGCAGACTGCCTTAATGGCACCCTCCTGATAGTATCGGCCTGCAATATCCCGATCTACAGAGATATAGGTTAGAGGCTTGCGCATGGTCCGGAGGTTAAAGAGCTTCTCCAGATCCCGCTTGGAGTAGATTGTGGCGCACTTCCGCTCCGGATACTGTCCGTCCAGAATACGGGTTTCAAAACCGTTGGTGAGAAAAATCACCGGTCTGCGTCCGCACTGTTTTTCCAGGATGTCCGCATAGAGGCTTGCCTGCTGCCGGCCCTTGGATACATCCACGCAGGTTTTCTTGGCTTCGATCACTGCCAGAGGCTTGAAGGTATCATCATAGAGAACATAGTCTGCATAGCCCACCTGGCTATGGTTAGGCATGCCGGGCAGTTCCACTTCATTGAGCCAGTCCTTGCCCTCCGCCCAGCCCGCATCCTCCAGCATGGCATCGATGTAATATTTCCGGGTCTCATACTCAGAAATATCCAGCGGCTTGGGAATATAGGTCTGCTGATTTTCCGCACGGCGGGCTGTCAGCTGTTCTTTCAGCTTGGCATTCTCCGCCATCAGCTTCTGGAGGTCAAGCTCTGCCTGGGGATCAGCCTGAGGGGCTTCTCCCGCCATAGGTACCAGTGTAGGATCAAACTCCCGGCTTTCATAGTGATCCCCATAACAGTAAGCCACAAAGTCCAGGAAGATATAGAGGTTCTGCAGGCACAGCATAGCCTGCTCCTGAGTAACCTTTCTGTCCGTATGGGCTGCACGATTTCCCTTGACCCGAATAAAGTCCAGCCGCCGCAGTAAATCCACGCCCACAATATCCCGGAACTCCTCATTGGACATGAGACTGTGCAGATTATCCTGCCAGGGCAGCTCCAGTTCCTTGTCCACGGAGTACATCCACTTGATGGCAAACTCCATGGCCCTGCGGCAGTTGAGAATCGATGCCGCAGGGTCAATATGCAGGATCTTCTCTGCGGTCACCGCCACCTCTGCAAAGGAAGCAAAATCCGGATCGGAGAGAAAGATTTTAAAATTGGACATGGTTAATCACCTCAACATCCCACATTTCTAAAAAGATCGATATTACAATGCGTATTAACAGTATATATATTTCCTCGGATATCTTTAATTCTTATATATATTGTATCAAACGGCTTTCCAAATGGTTCTCCAACAATGTCATAGTTGCACACAATGCAGCCGCACGGAATAGATAATTCTATATTTTTCATGCTAGGAATCATGACATTATTAGTATGTGGATTCAAATTATCTTGGAAATGAGAAAATTCTACACAATAGAAAATATGGCACTGGCTAGATCTGGGATTGCCTTTACAAAACATAATAGCTTTTATCTCATTATCCCTATTCCTAGGATTAACAATATTTAAAACGTAATTCTTAGATTTTCTTATTGGTATCTCGCCTGATATTTTCAAGCGCGTTCTATATGGGGCAAGAGTTATAATGACCGCAATAGCGGTAGCAATGGATCCTATTGCATCAATTAGCTGAAATACTATGCTCAAGCATCTCACCTTCTACATTTTCTCTTTATTTTACCTGGTTCTTTATTTCATCAATAAACGCTTTCATAAGTTCTTTTTCTGGTGTGCTTAAGTTTTCATTTTTTTCAATTTTTAACTTATCAAAAATTGCAAGAATTTCTGCTAAATTCTTTAAATCCATCTCTTACCTCGTATATGAATTTTTTTGAATTTTACTGTATGCACTTGTTCCCGTTAAGGGATAATAATTTTGTAATCCCATTGTTAAATGGTTAATAGTCACATTAGGTGTAAAATTAGTTTCAAATGAAGCGAATTTTTGTGCAAACGACGTAATTTCTTTATCTGATACACCATCTCTAATCATCTGGGCAATCACATTATTTTCAGCATTAGATTTATCTTTCCAAGCAGTAGTAATGGTAAGCACAATATCGGCTCTTGCTCTTTCAAGCTGTTCTGCATGGTCAAAAAATTTTTGAACATATTCATACTCAGAGCTAGTAAGTGTTTTTACAAAGAGATGTTTGTATTTTTCCCACATATTATCTTTAATGATGGGCTTTGAATAAAAGACAGAGATTCCACCCAATTGTGGATCTTCTTTTAAAGAAATAATGCTTTTCTCAATCAACGTAATCTGACCTACAATTAATGTACCCGCCACCAAACAAGCATCACGTTTTTGGATGTAATAAACCATAATTGCAGATAATCCTACGATACTTAGGAGTAAATCACTCCAATATTGTGACAAAAAGCTCAACATTTCAAACTCTCCTTATCTAAACACAACATACTAAACATTTAGGTATAAAAATCTTAGACAGCAGAAATAATCAGCTAAGCTTATACAAAAAGGAATCGTCTTAACTCCAAATATTCCTGCATCAATAATTTTTTAAATTTCCAGCTGACCCAGACTCTGCTGGATTGCCAATCTTGATTTATCGATCTGCTCGACGAAAGATGAAAATTGCCACTGTTTCTTCATCGGCGGTAATAAAACAGGTAACGCTTTTAGTTGTGTCATATTGATGCTCGCTATACCCGTTGTCTGTTTAGCACAATGCAAAAAATACCTTTTTGCACGTTGGTGCTTCAGATACTCCTCAAAGTAAACAGGCAGTATACTTTTATCATTTAAACGCACTCTAAAAATGTGATTCTGGTGAATGCAATTTTCCAGAGGTTCTTTAATGATCGCACCTCTTCCCAGCTTGTCTGGGTCTCCGCCCTCTGTCATAAGGACATCATTCGGCTGCAACCTATACTGTTCAATCTCCTGCCTTGTTGCTAAAATCATCTTTACCGTTGTCCAATCAATGTAGCCATCTTTTACATTGGAAACAGCCATATAAGGGACTTCTTTCAATTCTTCAGCTTTTGTTTTACGGCCTTTTGTAATTCCGGAAACAACTTCTGCAAGATTGCTCAGTGCTATCTCTGGCAGATTCTCTGAATTCAAATACATGTCCCCAAACATCTCTATAAATCGGGATTTGACTAAGCAATGTACTTTCTGTGGGACAGCTTGACATTGTTCTGACTGACCATCGCATACTCCATCGTCGTATCAATTTTCACATGGCCCAGGAGCTGCTGGACCTGTTCAATGGGCATTCCCTTGTCGATGGCACGGGTTGCCAGGGTCCTTCGGAACTTATGAGGATGAACTTTGGGAATTCCCAGCTCTTTTCCCAGCTTGCGAAGGCGAATTTCAACACCGCTGATCTGCAGTCTTTTGTGGGGACTTTGCAGCGAGACAAATAAGGCAGGGTTAGTATCCAGCCTGGAATCCAGATAGTTCCTTAGATGAATCTTTGTCCTGGCATCAAAATAAACCGGTCGTTCTTTATTCCCCTTACCAAAGACCACACACTCCCTGTTTTCAAAATCAATGTCCGCAATATTCAGCCTGACCAGCTCTCCCACGCGCATACCGGTAGAGGCCAAAAGGTCAATCATAGCCAGATCCCGAAGGGTACTGCAGCTGTCTCTCAGCAATTCCAGAGACTCATCTGTATAAGTGTCTTTGACCGTTTTAGCAGTTCGGATCTTATGAATTCTGCGGACGGGGCTTTTCAGAATATAATTTTCGTCCTCCAGCCAGGTAAAAAAGCTGGAAAGGATTCTCCGGATATTGTCAATATTTCCTCTGCTGCAGCCGGTTTTCTGTTGATATTCCGAAAGATAGGCCCTCAGGTCTTCTGTTCGGAGGTGGGTCACATGCTTCCCCATCGTGCTGCAGACTTTATGAATGGTGGTCTCATAGTACCGGACAGTTTTCTGACTGCATCCTTCTATCCGCTTTGCAGACAGGAACATCTGAAGGAGATCCTCATTGCTCTTCTGTTCCACAATCGGCCCATTTCCATCGGAACAGGATATCTCCAGTCCCCAGAAACAATGCTGAAGGGTTTTTTGCAGCTGTTCCAGCTGTGCATTGTCAAGATAGGGAAGCATCTCACGGGTAATCTTGGAAATAATCTGATCTTTCATGTCAATACACCTCTTATTTTAGTGTACCAACATCCTGCACCGGCTTATTTCAGCCAAAATATTTCTGCATCAATGATTTTTTTAAAGTTTCCAGCTGATCCAGACTCTGCTGGATTGCCAATCTTGATTTATCAGCCTGTCGGACAAACTCAGTATATTGCTTCTGTAATTCAACAGGGGGAACATAGATCTTAACCTTAGCAATAGCGCTTAGGACAAAATCTCTATTTGCTATTCCTTTTGTTAAACGCTGAGACTGTTCATAACAGTAATCCATATTAAGCATTTTCTCAAAGAATTTTCCTTCAAGATTGTCATGAAATTTGAGAACAGCTACATGAACCCAGTTTGCAAAAAGTCGATTAGTATCCACTAATTTAGCAATTCCTGTGGTTCCTCCCTTTGAATAAAGGATATCTCCCTTCTCTGGATGGCATTTTTTTACACATTCGTAATAGTCTTCTTTGGAAATATACTTAGCTGTACTCCAATCAATACCATAGCCATTTACCACATTTCTGGTTGAAATAAATGGTATTCCGTCCGCCGTATCAAGATACTTGGGTGACTTGTGGGGACCATCCTTGATGTAGTAGCATTCTTCACCAACTGTAGATTCTTTCCATCCCATAGGATTAGATGCCATATCCCCAAACATCTCTATAAATCGGGATTTGACGAGTTTATCTAATTTCTGTAGTTGCTGATTTCGTTTCTGAATCAGCAGGTCTATTACATCCAACGCCCTAGCTATATTTTTTTGTTCCTTTATGGTTGGCAAATAAAAAGGCAATGCATCAAATATTGGCTTTGTCAAATGCTTCATGGTAGCACCATGTGCCTGCTGTGCTGCATTTTTTAGGAGATGCTCAACTTGATGCAAAAAGAAACTTTTATCTACATCCACTTTATCGAACACAACCTTGAAAATATGCTGATTTAAAACTGCCTTTTCACCATTCCATACATATACACCTAAACTAGCCGACCATGAAATCAAAACATCTCCTTTATTGACTTCGTATTTTGCGTTATACTCTCCATTATACCGGTTTGCTTGGTAGGCGTTTCCAGTCAAATTCTGAATTCTAATGATAGGAATGCCTGTATCTGACCAATCAGAAGGCTTGAACGGATATCCGTTTATGTATGTTGCAATTTCACCCAATCTGTTCATATTTCTGTTTCCTCTTTGCTTTTAATCTCATTGATTTCAATATATTCTTTGAGACTTTCAGCAAGGTAGATAATTCCTAATTGATTACCCTCAGCTGCAGCTTCAAAGCAATATCGCCATTCAATAAAATTATTTTGGTATTTATCCAATAACATAGGGAGGCTAATATACCGGGATTTTTTATTATACAATGCAATGATTGCCTTTTGAGCTTCTTTACTCATTCCTTCAAACAGCGACTTTAAATTATGACCTTCAAGAAATGATGAATCATCTGATTCTGCGATCATAATAGCCTTAAAGAACAGTTCACAAGCTAAAGCGCCATTTACAAAAAGAGGGAAGATAAGTTTGCAACTTGTAACTCCGTTCTGTGATAGACAATATTCTGAGACTGTAAGAAATTGTTTAGCCTCCCGTACACAAGTATCAAACTTTCCAAAATGCCTTTTGATTGCCTTCACAGCATCCCCTCCAGATCTTTGAGTCCCTGCTGAATCTGGGCTTCCAGGTCCTTGAGCTGCGCCAAGATCTCACTTGTGGGAGGATACTCCACCGGTACATACTCAGTCTTCTTGTATTTGTTGATGGAGAGATCATAGCCGTTTTCCACAATCTCGTCTTTCGGCACAAAGAAGGATTTTTCGGTACGCTTTCGGTCTGCCTCAGCATCCAGATGGCGGAACCGCTCAATAATATCAGGGATATCATTTTCTGCCACAGGATTGCGCTTATCATCCAGACTGAAGCCGTCGGCGGTCATATCATAAAACCACACCTTGTCCGTGCCGCCGTGGCCGGTCTTGGTAAAAATCAGAATACCAGTGGAAACCCCGGCGTAGGGTTTGAATACGCCGCTGGGCATGGAGATCACAGCCTCCAGCCGATTATCCTCCACCAGTGCCCTCCGCACATCCTTGTGGGCCTTGGAGGAACCGAAGAGCACGCCGTCAGGAACAATGCAGGCACACCGTCCGCCGGTTTTCAGCATCCGCAGAAACAGAGTCAGGAACAGCAGCTCTGTCTTCTTGGTCTTGCAGACCTTGAGAAGATCCGCAGAAACCGTATCTGCATCCAGGCTGCCCTTAAAGGGTGGGTTTGCCAGAATCAGACTGTACTTCTCCTTGTCCGGGTTCTGGTCAGATAGGCTGTCCCGGTACTCAATAAAGGGACTGTCAACGCCGTGGGTCATCATGTTCATGGCACCAATGCGGAGCATAGTCCGGTCCATATCGTAGCCGAAGAACATATGGTTCAGGTAGTGATTCTTTTTCTGTGCATCAAAGAAAATCTCCTGCTTGTGGTTTTCCCGGAGATATTCTCCCGCTGCCACCAGAAAGCCCGCAGTACCACAGGCCGGGTCGCAGATCACATCCTCAGGCTTGGGCTCCATCAGCTCCACCATCATTTTAATGATATGGCGGGGTGTCCGGAACTGGCCGTTGATACCGGAAGATGCCAGCTTGCTCAGGAGATACTCATAAAGGTCACCCTTGTTATCATCAGGATTCTTTGCCATCAGCGCATACAGCTCGTCCATGCTGTCCACTACCCTGGAGAGCATCAGGGGCGTGGGCAGTTTGAAAATAGCATCTCCCATGTACTTAGAATAGGCGCTGTCCTTGTCACCGTGGAGCCCCTTGATAAAGGGGAACACCCATTCCTGCATGACAGAGTACATGGTGCCAGCCTCCAGATCATGGAACACAGACCACTTGAGCTGCTGGCCGTCAATTCTCCGGTCACCGATCTGAACCTCACCGGCAAACATGCTCTTATAGGGCAGACCCAGCATGGCGCTTTCCTTTTCTCTGGTGTTATCCACCACATCCAGATCGTGAATAAACATCAGATAGGTCATCTGTTCAATGACCTCCAAAGGATTTGTCAGACCACCTGTCCAGAAAATTTCCCACAGGCTGTCTACTTTGTTCTTAATTTCCCCAGTCAGCATTTCAGTCGTTCTCCCTGTCCCAAGTATAGGCGGTGTAGCGTCCGCCTCCGATTTTTATAATTTTTCCGTTCTTTACCAGCTCAGCCAATGTGCGCTGAATGGTCACCTGGCTGATATCCGGGCACTTTTTTACGATCTCTGCCTTTGTAACCTTGCCAAAGGTATCCTGAATCAGCCGTTCAATCCGGTCCGGCTTACTGATCTCTTTATCTGTCAGAATCCTGACTCTGATAGAAAAGTCACGGTAAGCTGCCAATACAATACCCAGCATATAGGTAATAAAAGGCAGATAGTCGTTTTCCTCTTCATGCCAGTTCTGTGAACTCTCCTGCAGCACTTCATAGTAAGTTTCTTTGGACTTTTCGATCATCTTTTCAATACTGATATATTTGCCGACAATATACCCGGAACGATACAGCAGAAGCAGGGTCAATAATCTACTCATTCTGCCGTTGCCATCGTTGAAAGGATGGATACACAGAAAATCCAGGATAAACATGGGCATCAGCAGAAGGGGATCACAGGTTCCTACCTTTAAAGCTTCCTGATAGGCACTGCAGAGCCGGTCAACGGATTCCGATGTTTCCCATGCCGGGACAGGCCGGAAACGAATCCACTTGTTTCCCTCTGCATCCTCTTCGCTGATTACATTATCAGAATTTTTATATCTGCCGCCGATAGACTGACCGCTGAACTTATACAGATCGCGGTGCAGCTGAAGGATATAGGTAGATCTTACCGGAATAAAATCATGGTTCTCATGGATGGTTGTCAGAACATCCCGATAGCCGGCAATTTCCTGTTCACTGCGGTTAATCGGCGTAGTTTTGTCCCGCAGAATTTTATTGAGCCGTTCGGGAGATGTGTAAATTCCCTCAATCTTATTGGATGCTTCCGTACTCTGAATCTTGGCAATTTCAAGCATGTGACTAAGTGTATCGCTCTGAGCTTCTACAAACCGGGTCTGTTCTCCCTTATACTCATGGATCTGGGAGAGCAGGGCCACAACTTCAGGAGTCAGTAGTTTTTCATAATTTTTTGTGTAATCATAGCTGCGCATATAGGGTCCTCAATTCAAAAACACTGGATTTTAGTATTATTTCACTGATCCCATCTTATCACACAACTATATCATTTGCAAGCTTAATTATATCATTTTTCATAAAATGATATAATTAAGCTTGCATGATGACATAATTAAAAAAGAGAGCAGCTCACTTAAAAGCTGTCCTCTTTTTTCTCGTATCCCATGGGTTTCCAAAGGGGCCGCAGCCCCTTGGCGGTGGGGATAACGGGGA
>RCNI01001886.1_pt1 | contig 11928 bp, 16 predicted proteins | sample 2041151 | NCBI WGS metagenome assembly RCNI01 (sample SAMN09708214, study PRJNA481090) | feces metagenome | isolation source: feces | place: Antarctica: Albino Rookery
TCATTTGTAAATCAGCACTATAAATATACAACAAATTTCGCTAATCACCAAATTTATAAGCACTTACAATTCGTCGAACTCACGTTAATATAAATTTAGATTTGACAATAAAGTTAGTAAAAACTCTGAATCTATTGTTATATTCTTAAAAACTTTTAAATAAATGTCCAGAATCCCCGTTTTATTTGTTAATTTGCAAGAAATTAGGGATTATAGTGAATTTTCTGAAACAAGATAGATGCCCGCTATGCGGGAAAGAACATTTGGCCAAGGTCATGACTTGTACCGATCATTATGCTACGGGTGAATCTTTTGATTTGTTCGAGTGTAAGGATTGTGGCTTTTTATTTACTCAATCCGTTCCGGTAGAAGCAGAGATTGGTCGTTATTACGAAAGTCCCGATTACATTTCTCATACCGATACCCACAAAGGATTGATGAATAAACTCTACCATTGGGTACGTAAATACATGCTTTCACGAAAGGCATGTCTGGTAAAGAAGCAGAGTGGCTTGAATGAGGGCAGCTTGTTGGATATTGGTACAGGAACTGGCTATTTTGCTCAAACGATGAAGATGAAAGGTTGGAAGGTTTCTGCCATTGAAAAGAGTCAGCAGGCCCGCAACTTTTCCAAAGAGCATTTTCAATTGGATGTAGATGCTCCGGAAGTTTTGCCGACCTATGCTTCACAATCGTTTGACGTTGTTACGCTGTGGCATGTGTTGGAACATTTGGAGTCCTTGAATGAAACTTGGGAGACGTTGTTCCGCATCTTGAAAGATACAGGAGTGCTGGTCATTGCCGTACCTAATCCCACTTCGTATGATGCAAGGAAATACAAGGAAATGTGGGCAGCCTATGATGTTCCCCGTCATTTATGGCATTTCTCTCCATCAGCAATGCAGCAGTTTGGAGCTAAACACGGCTTTGCTTTGATAGAGAGGTATCCAATGCCGTTTGATGCATTTTATGTATCCATGCTGACAGAGAAATACAAGAAAAATAGTTTCCCATTTCTGCGTGGATGCCTGGTTGGGGCTCAGGCATGGATGGCTTCATTGGTAAAAAAGGATTGTAGTAGTTCTATGATCTATATATTTAGAAAGAAACGCGTATGAAAAGAAAATCGAGATCGTTTTTCGATATGCAGTTTGTCACGCCAAGTATCAGCACCATGCTGGTCTTGCTGTTGTTGGGAATGGTAGTCTTTTTTGTGCTGACTGCTAATAACCTTTCCGTGTATGTGCGTGAAAATATTTCATTTACGGCTTTAATCAATGATGATTTGAAGGAAACTTCCATCATCAAGTTGCAGAAAGAGTTGAATGCAAAGCCTTATGTGAAGCAGACTACTTATATTTCAAAGGAACAGGCATTGAAAGAGCAGACCGAAGCCATGGGAACGGATCCTACGGAATTTTTGGGATACAATCCTTTCTCTCCTTCGTTTGAAATCAAATTGAATGCGGCTTATACACATCCTGACAGTATCCGATGGATTGAGAAAGAATTGCTTGCGGGAAAGCGTTTGGTGGAAGTCAGCTATCCGCAGGATTTGTTGGATTCGGTCAATCGGAATCTGGGAAAAATCAGTATGGTCCTTTTAGGATTCGCGGTTTTGCTGTCGTTCATTTCCTTTGCCCTGATTAACAATACGATTCGTCTGGCCATTTATTCCAAACGTTTCCTGATTCATACCATGAAGTTGGTAGGTGCAAGTTGGGGATTTATTCGCCGTCCGTTTTTGGTGAAGCACCTTTGGGTGGGAATCTTTGCAGCTACGCTGGCCGATGCCCTGTTGTTGGGAATGGCTTATTTGGCAATGGGATACGAACCGGATTTGTTGGCTATCATCACTCCTGAAAGTTTGCTGGTAGTGATTGTTGCCGTCTTTTTGTTTGGTATCGGCATTACCTCTTTATGTGCGTGGGTTTCTATCAACAGGTACTTGCACATGAAGGTTGACGAACTTTATTAAACGATTAAACTATAAATTATAAGTATACAATATTCATGGACAGAACGAAATTTGCCTTCAATAAAACCAATTTTATCTTATTGGGTATTGGTATGGCTATCATCATTGTGGGTTTCTTGTTAATGACCGGACCAGGCTCTACTGAGACCACTTTTGAACCCGACATTTTCAGCGTAAGACGTATAAAGGTTGCTCCTTTTGTCTGTTTTTTCGGATTCATTTTCATGATTTATGGAATCCTCCATACCTCCAAAGAAACTCAGATTAAAAACGAAGAATAAGAAATGCAAGATTTGACCTTTTTTGAAACCATCATCATCGCCATTGTCGAAGGATTGACAGAGTTTCTTCCTGTGTCATCAACTGGACACATGATTATTACCCAAGAGTTGTTGGGAGTAGAGAGTACAGAATTTGTAAAGGCCTTCACTGTAATCATTCAGTTTGGAGCCATATTGTCTGTAGTATGTTTGTATTGGAAGCGTTTCTTTCGCTTGAACCATGAACCCCTGGAAGGTAATCCTTCGGCTATAAAGAAATTATTGCATCGTTTTGACTTCTACTGGAAGCTGATTGTTGCCTTCATTCCTGCAGCTTTTTTCGGACTCTTGTTCAGTGACAAGATTGATGAGCTTTTGGAGAGTGTAAACGTAGTGGCTGCTATGTTGGTGTTGGGTGGTATATTCATGTTGTTTACCGACAAGATCTTCAAGCACAATGAAACGGGTGTACAGATTACCGACAAGGAGGCTTTCAATATTGGTTTGTTCCAGTGTATTGCCATGATACCGGGGGTATCACGTTCCATGGCAACTATCGTGGGAGGTATGGCACAGAAATTGAGCCGCAAGGACGCAGCTGAATTCTCTTTCTTCTTGGCTGTTCCAACCATGTTTGCAGCTACTTGCTACAAGGTGTTGAAACTCTTCCTCAGTGAAGGACAAGATTTGCTGATGGCCAATTTGCCTACGTTGCTATTGGGTAATGTCGTAGCCTTTATCGTAGCTCTGCTGGCCATTAAATTCTTTATCAGCTTCGTTACGAAATACGGCTTTACCGCATTTGGATGGTATCGTATCGTGGTAGGAGGCATTATTTTGTTAATGACTTTTTTAGGATATAATATAGAAATAGCTTGATGAATTTTAAAGCAGGAGAAGTGCTGTACTTTGACAAACCTTTGAAATGGACGTCATTTGCAGTAGTGAATAAAATCAGATACCATATCAGCCGCAAGTTGGGTGTCAAGAAGTTGAAGGTGGGACATGCAGGAACCTTGGATCCGTTGGCTACCGGTGTGATGATTATCTGTACCGGAAAGGCAACCAAACGTATCGAGGAGTTTCAGTATCATACCAAAGAATACATTGCTACCTTGCAGCTGGGGGCAACCACTCCATCATTCGACTTGGAAAAGGAGATTGATGCTACTTATCCTACTGAACACATTACCCGTGAGAAGGTAGAAGAAGTATTGAAGCAGTTCGTTGGAACCATTGAACAAGTACCTCCAGTCTTTTCTGCTTGTAAAGTGGATGGAAAAAGAGCCTATGATTTGGCCCGCAAGGGGGATGAAGTGGAACTGAAGGCTAAAACACTGGTGATTGATGAGATTGAATTGCTGGAATGCAATTTGCCTGAAATAAAGATACGCGTAGTTTGCAGTAAAGGCACTTATATCCGTGCCTTGGCAAGAGATATCGGTCAGGCACTCAATAGCGGAGCACATCTTACAGGCCTTATCCGCACCCGTGTAGGTGAGGTGAAGTTGGAAGATTGCATGAAAGTGGAAGATTTCGAGGAATGGCTCGAGAAACAAGATATTGAAGTAACAAACGATTAAGGAAGGAAAGAAGATGAAACTATCACAATTTAAATTTAAATTGCCGGAAGAGAAAATCGCTCTGTATCCGGCGAAGTATAGAGATGAATCACGTCTGATGGTGGTACATAAGTCGACAGGAGCTATAGAGCATATCCTTTTCAAAGACATCTTGAACTATTTTGACGACAAAGATACTTTTATCTTTAATGATACAAAGGTCTTCCCTGCACGTTTATACGGTAATAAGGAAAAGACTGGAGCACGTATTGAAGTGTTCTTGCTTCGTGAATTGAACGAAGAATTCCGCTTGTGGGACGTGTTGGTTGATCCGGCTCGTAAAATCCGTATCGGCAACAAACTTTATTTCGGCGACGATGATTCGATGGTGGCTGAAGTGATTGATAATACGACTTCTCGTGGCCGTACTCTCCGCTTCCTCTATGACGGTCCGCATGATGAGTTCAAAAAGGCATTGTATGCTTTGGGCGAACCTCCATTGCCTCCATGCATTCACCGTGAAGCAGAACCGGAAGATGAAGAACGTTTCCAAACCATCTATGCAAAAAATGAAGGAGCTGTAACAGTTCCTGCTGCCGGACTTCATTTCAGTAGAGAGCTGATGAAACGTATGGAAATCAAGGGTATTGACTTCTCTTTCATCACCATGCATGCCGGATTGGGTAACTTCCGCGACATTGATGTAGAAGATTTGACCAAGCATAAGATGGATTCTGAACAGATGATTATCAATGCAGAAGCTTGTAGATTGGTGAATAGTGCAAAAGATCGTGGCAATAACGTTTGTGCAGTAGGTACTACTACCATGCGTGCCATTGAAACGGCAGTGGGAACCGATGGACATTTGAAGGAATTTGAAGGATGGACCAACAAGTTCATTTTCCCTCCGTATGATTTCTCTGTGGCTAACTCCATGGTGACCAACTTCCATCTTCCTTTCTCAACGATGTTGATGCTTGTAGCTGCTTATGGTGGTTATGATTTGATAATGGAAGCTTACGATGTTGCATTGAAAGAAGATTACCGCTTCGGTACTTACGGAGATGCTATGTTGATTTTGGATAAATAACAGCATCTGAATGGCAAAGGTTTATTTGGGACTGGGTACAAACTTGGGCGATAAGACTGAAAACCTGAAGGCTGCCGTTAAAAGAATAAATGAAGAGATAGGGAAGGTGACTTCCCTATCTTCGTTTTATGAGACTGCACCTTGGGGATTTGAATCGGAGCATAGCTTTCTGAATGCGGCGGCTTGTGTGCAGACCGATCTCAGCCCGATGGAAGTGTTGGCTCTTACCCTGCGGATAGAACGGGAATTGGGAAGGACGCATAAATCGGTAGGGGGCGTTTACAGCGACCGCTTGATCGACATTGATCTGCTGATGTATGATCAGCTGGTATTGAATACGCCAACGCTTGTCTTGCCGCATCCCTTGATGACGGAACGTGATTTTGTAATGAAGCCGTTAAAAGAAATTGCAGAAAATGTAAGAAACCCGCTTACAGGAAAGAAACTCTTTGACTGACAAAGAGATTGAGTCAATCATTGTTAAATATAGAATGAAATTGTAATTATTCCAATTTATATCACTATCTTTGCAACCAAAATAAATGTGGACAGATTTGAGTAGCTTGCAACCACGGAAAAAAATGCTAAAACATATTCCTTTCTACTCTGTCCGTACACGGATACTAACAATCACAAACCATTTTAAATTTTACAGTAACATGGGATACTTATTCACATCCGAATCGGTGTCAGAAGGACACCCCGACAAAGTGGCCGATCAAATTTCGGACGCTGTGCTTGACAAACTGTTGGCTTATGACCCCAGTTCTAAAGTAGCTTGCGAAACACTGGTTACTACTGGACAGGTAGTACTGGCAGGAGAAGTGAAAACAAATGCTTATATCGACCTTCAGCGTGTAGCACGTGAGGTGATTAATAAGATTGGTTATACCAAAAGCGAATACATGTTCGACGGTGATTCTTGTGGCGTCTTTTCTGCTATCCATGAACAGAGTCCAGATATTAACCGTGGTGTAGAACGTGAAGACCCTATGAATCAGGGAGCTGGCGACCAAGGAATGATGTTCGGCTATGCAACAAATGAAACTGAAAGCTATATGCCGCTGTCACTCGACCTTGCACATAAGGTGTTGATGGTGTTGGCTGATATTCGTCGCGAAGGAAAAGTCATGACTTACCTCCGTCCGGATTCAAAGAGTCAGGTAACTATCGAATACGATGACAACCGTCGTCCTGTTCGTATCGATACCATCGTCGTTTCTACTCAGCACGATGATTTCATCAAACCGGCAACAGATACGAAAGAAGCTCAGCTGAAGGCCGACGAAGAAATGTTGGCTAAAATCCGTAAGGATGTCATTGAAATCTTGATGCCGCGTGTCATCGCAGAAATTCATAACCCAGCTGTCTTGGCTTTGTTCAACGATCAGATTAAATATCATGTAAATCCGACTGGTAAGTTTGTTATCGGTGGTCCTCACGGTGATACTGGTTTGACAGGTAGAAAGATTATCGTAGACACTTATGGTGGTGCTGGTGCTCATGGAGGCGGTGCCTTCTCTGGTAAAGACCCTAGCAAGGTAGACCGTAGTGCAGCCTATGCGGCTCGTCACATTGCCAAAAACTTGGTGGCTGCAGGCGTTGCTGATGAAATCTTGGTACAGGTTTCTTACGCTATCGGTGTGGCTCGTCCTATCAATATCTTCGTCAATACTTACGGTCGCAGCCATGTGGCTATGAGCGACGGTGAAATCGCTAAGAAGGTGGATGAACTCTTCGACATGCGCCCTCGTGCCATCGAAGAACGCTTGAAACTTCGTAACCCGATTTATAGTGAAACTGCTTCTTATGGTCACATGGGTAGAGAACCAAAGGTGGTTACTAAGCACTTCGATTCACTGTATGGTGGTGAAAAAACGTTGGAAGTGGAACTCTTCACTTGGGAAAAATTGGATTGCGTAGATAAAGTGAAAGAAGCTTTCGGCTTGAAATGATGAAATGATGGGTCTGTAGATGGGAGCTGGGATTTAGGTTCTTGAGATTACAGACGTTTCCTTAATAAGCGCGGATTGTACTGGATTTGTCGGCAAGAAGATAACTGTCATTTTCTTTCGATTTCCCGTGCAATTCGCGCCTTAATTTTGTTTTCTTATGAATGATATAAAGAACGTTTGTGTATACAGTGCTTCCAGCACGAAGATTGCCAAAGTGTATTTTGATACGGCGGAGGAATTGGGAAAATTGCTGGCTGAGAATCACATCGGATTGATTAATGGAGCTGGAGGTATAGGATTGATGGCAGCCAGTTCGGACGCTGCCTTGGCAGCGGGAGGAAGTGTTACGGGGGTAATACCTCGTTTTATGGTAGAACAGGGGTGGCAGCATAAAGGACTTACCAAATTGGTAGAAACGGAAACCATGCACGAACGCAAGCGCCTGATGGCCGACTTGAGTGATGGCGTCATCGCCTTGCCTGGCGGATGCGGTACCATGGAAGAACTTCTGGAGGTAATTACTTGGAAGCAGTTGGGATTGTATTTGAATCCGATTGTCATCTTGAATATCAATGGATTTTATGATCCTTTGCTGGAAATGCTGCACCGTGCCATTGATGGTAATTTTATGCGTCAGGAACATGCCCGAATTTGGGAAGTTGCTCGTACGCCTCAAGAAGCCATTGATTTTTTATATTCAACTCCTGTTTGGAATAAAGAAATTCGTAAATTTGCAGCGATATGAAAATAATGACCTCTATTGATTCCCTTCAGGCTTCCGCCTTGTCCGATTCGACTGAATGTGGTGTTCAGTCGGTGGATACTTGTGTGCAAGTGACAGACCTCGCCGGTATGCCGGGAGAACCCTTGCCGTATAAATTGGAATCTGATGAGGTTGTGGTAGGCGCTTTGTTCGTTTGCTTCATTTTTTTGCTGCTGGCACTTCAAAGAGGGGCGAAGTCGATATTGCCTTATTTGAAGAATGCCGTATCTACCAGATGCCGTCTGACTTTGTTTGATGAACGTACCTCTTCTTCTTCCGTATCGACGGTAGCTCTAAGCATATCAGCTACCCTTTCCAGTGCCATCTGTTTGTATCATCATTATGTGGCTTCCCTCTTTATGGAGCAGGCCAATCATGTGCTTGTGATGGCATCGTATTTTATGTTTTTTGCCTTGCTGATTACAGGCAAATCTCTTTTATACAAATTCGTTAATTGGGTGTTTTTTGAGAGGGAAAAAAACAATCAATGGAAGGAAGTTTACTGGGAGTTTATAGCCGCTTCCGGTATCGTGCTTTTTCCAACGGTGGTGTATGTCACGTTCCTTGATTCCAGTTTGCAAATTTCTGATTATCTACTGTTAACAATCTTGGTAATCTTTAAAATCTTATTGTTTTACAAGCTAATCAGGAACTTTTTAACTCTTTTCTATGGCGTTTCACATTTAATTTTGTACTTTTGTACCCTCGAAATTCTACCCGATTTGATAATGTGGAAATGGGTAGAAATATTTAACAATGTATTCCTAAATTATAGTTTGTTTTGAAGATAAAGAAAGTCCTCATTTCTCAGCCTAAGCCGGCCTCTGAAAAGTCTCCATATTATGACATCGCTGAGAAATACGGAGTGAAGATAGATTTTCGCCCGTTTATTAAAGTGGAGAGTTTATCGTCTAAAGAATTTAGACAGCAGAAAGTCTCAATACTTGATCATACAGCCATCGTTTTTACTTCGCGTCATGCAATCGACCACTTCTTTACTTTATGTGGAGAACTTCGTGTTACCATTCCGGAAACCATGAAGTATTTCTGTACTTCTGAAGCAATTTCTTTGTATATTCAGAAATACGTGCAGTATCGTAAGCGTAAGGTGTTCTTCGGTAATACGGGTAAATTTGATGATTTGCTCCCTTTGATTGTAAAGCATAATACAGAGAAGTATTTTATCCCTATGTCTGATGTGCATAACGAAGTTATTCACGATTTGTTGGTCAAGAATAATATTGCTCATACAGAAGCTGTGATGTATCGTACTGTAAGTAACGACTTCAAGGAAGGTGAAAGTTTTGATTATGATATGCTTGTATTCTTCAGCCCTGCGGGAATTCAGTCTTTGATCAAGAATTTCCCTAATTTTGAACAGAAGGATATTGCTATCGGTTCATTCGGTCCGACTACTGCAAAGGCTGTAAAAGAAGCAGGTTTGCGTCTTGACCTGGAAGCTCCTTCGGCTGCTGCTCCGTCTATGCCAGCTGCTTTGGATAATTTTATCCGTGAGCACAACAAATAAAAAGAAATTAAGATTATATCTTGTCAAACCGTGGGTTTTGTATTCATAAAGTTTGTAACTTTGTAATCCGAAGCCCTCGGCTTTTTATTTTTAATAATATACTCAGACTCCTAACATGATGGACGATACGAAAAGATATACCCTTTCTAAAGCAGAACGCTTGAACAGTTACATGTTGATAGAAAAACTGTTTGCCGGAGGAAGCAAGTCATTCCCTGCTTTCCCGTTACGAATCGTTTATATGCCCGTGGAGGGAGACCAATGGCCGACTGCATCGTTGTTGATAAGTGTTCCCAAGAAGCGTTTTAAACGTGCGGTTAAACGTAATCTGGTAAAAAGACAGGTAAGGGAAGCTTATAGAAAGCATAAGTCAATTCTTACTGAGGTGCTGGAGGCTAAGGGAATGAAATTGGTGATTGCCCTGATCTGGTTGGATCATGAAATACATAGTACGGAAGAAGTGGAAGCAAAGGTGGTACGACTTCTTCAATTGTCAGCGGAGAAGTTGTCATGAAACGGTTGCTTTCTTATCTGTTGCTGATTCCCATCTATTTTTATCAGAGGTGTATTTCGCCATTTACCCCACCGTCGTGCAGGTTCACTCCTACGTGTTCGCAATATGCGGTGGAGGCCATCAAAAAGCATGGTTCGTTCAAGGGACTGTATCTGGCGGTTCGTCGTTTGTTGCGCTGTCATCCTTGGGGAGGTTCAGGCTATGATCCTGTTCCCTAAATCTTTTCTATCCTTATTCATAGGCCTGTTAACCTTCGTTTGTAGCTCCCTTTATGTGTTTGCTTAAAGATATTCATACCCATCATCTGCCGTGCAATGCTCAAGAAGCTTTATTGAGCGTTTGTTATGATGACATTTCGAAAGGGCTGATTCCACAGGCTGCTCATTTGTCGGTGGGTATTCATCCTTGGTACTTGACCGAAGAAACCTATTCTATCCAGTTGGAGTGGGTACATACCCTGTTGCAAGATAAGAGGGTACTGGCTTTAGGAGAAGCAGGACTTGATAAATGTTGTGGTACGCCGATGGTTCTTCAGGAAAAAGCTTTTCGCAGTCAGATCGAACTTTCTGAAACTTTTCGACTTCCTTTGATTATTCATGCCGTCAAGTGTATGGATGAACTGATTCGTTTGAAGAAGGAATATCAGCCAGATTCTCCTTGGATTCTTCATGGATTTCGTGGAAAACCGCAGCAGGCGGTGGCGTACGTTCGCCATGGATTCTATCTTTCTTTTGGAGAGAAATATGCGGAAGAATCTCTTCAAGCCATTCCTTTGGAGCGTTTGTTCCTTGAAACAGACGAAAGTAATGTGTTGATAGAAGCCCTTTATCAACGTGCCGCTTCTGTTCATTCGCTATCTGTTGCGGCCTTAAAAGATTCTGTATTAGAAAACATTAACCGTGTGTTTTACTAGATAATAATTGGTTATTCAGATAAAGAGTCGTATTTTTGTGACTATAAATCACTTAATTTTTAATTATTAAGAATATCATTCGATGAACTTTGTAGAAGAATTAAAATGGCGTGGAATGGTACATACCATGATGCCGGGCACAGAAGAGTTGCTTGAAAAAGAAATGGTTACAGCTTAGCTTATTTGGGTACCGATCCTACAGCAGATTCACTGCATATCGGTCACTTGTGTGGCGTGATGATGTTGCGTCACCTCCAGCGTTGTGGCCACAAACCATTGGCTTTGGTGGGCGGTGCTACCGGTATGATTGGTGACCCTTCAGGCAAGTCACAAGAACGTAACCTGTTGGACGAAGAAACATTGCGCCATAACCAGGAATGTATTAAAAAACAGTTGGCCAAATTCCTCGATTTCGAGTCGGACGCTCCCAATCGTGCAGAACTGGTAAACAACTACGACTGGATGAAAGACTTCTCGTTCCTTGATTTTGCACGTACAGTGGGCAAGCACATCACGGTTAACTACATGATGGCAAAAGATTCTGTACAGAAACGTTTGAACGGAGAAGCACGTGACGGACTTTCATTTACTGAATTTACCTATCAGCTCCTCCAGGGATATGAACCTGTACGAAACCAAGGGCTGCAAATTGCAGTTGGGCGGTTCCGACCAGTGGGGTAACATGACTACCGGTGCTGAATTGATTCGTCGTACCAACGGAGGTGACGTATATGCGTTGACTTGTCCGTTGATTACAAAAGCAGACGGTGGCAAGTTCGGCAAGACGGAATCCGGCAACATCTGGTTGGATCCTCGTTATACTTCTCCTTATAAATTCTATCAGTTCTGGTTGAACGTGAGCGACAGCGATGCTGAACGCTACATCAAGATTTTCACTTCTTTGGAAAGAGAAGAGATTGAAGGCCTGATTGCTGAACACCAGCAGGCTCCTCACTTGCGTACGCTGCAGAAACGTCTGGCCAAGGAAGTTACCATCATGGTTCACTCAGAAGCTGATTATGAAGCTGCAGTGGAAGCGTCGGGCATCTTGTTCGGCAATGCAACCTCAGAAGCTTTGAAGAAGTTGGATGAAGATACCTTGTTGGCCGTATTTGAAGGCGTTCCACAGTTCGAAGTTTCCAAGACTGAAATTGAAAACGGTATCAAGGCCGTTGATTTGTTCGCTGAAAAAGCACAGGTATTCGCCTCAAAGGGTGAAATGCGCAAGTTGGTTCAGGGAGGTGGAGTTTCCTTGAACAAGGAAAAACTGACCGCTTTCGACCAGGAAATCACTGCTGCCGACTTGTTGGATGGCAAGTATCTTTTGGTTCAGCGCGGTAAGAAGAACTATTTCCTTCTCATCGC
>RCNI01001618.1_pt1 | contig 11925 bp, 8 predicted proteins | sample 2041151 | NCBI WGS metagenome assembly RCNI01 (sample SAMN09708214, study PRJNA481090) | feces metagenome | isolation source: feces | place: Antarctica: Albino Rookery
TGAGATCCGGGAAGCGACAGGGTTCTCCCTTGGTAATGGCACAGGGGGAGCAGAGGCTGCATCCACCGGCACCTACGACAAAGCCATCCCGACCCGCAGCACGAAAACGCTTCATGAGTTCCAGAGATGCGTTATTGTGTGAGCCTTTTGCTTTTTTGACTGCGGCCTGATCGGAATAGTCGGGGATTTCCCACAGAGTTTGCAGTACCAATGCCTTTTTATGGGACAAGATGCGCTGCTTCATTTCCTCGGGGGAGCCACAGTCGGGGGGACAGGAATAGTTTACGCCATACTTTCCGCAGAGATTTTCCGCACAATAAGGACGGAAAGATGGATCGAAGACAATTTCAGAGGTATCGACTACAGCTGCGGCGGAAAATCCGGCTTCCACTGCGCAGTCAATCATTTCTTTGGTAGTCAAGCAAACATCTCCTTTGCAATATCGGCTTCATATTACCAGTTTCCCCCAGTGTTGTCAAGGAGAGGGACGGCGTCAATGGTATGGAAGCCGGAAAAGAGGGAATGCACAAACAAAAGCGGAAAACTTCTGCATCCAGAAGAAAGCTCCCTTGCAGGCAAACATGGAAATAACCCTTGACAATTCATCTAACCACGATGCTGTCAAGGGTTATTTCCACATCTGAGTGGGATCAATCATTGGATAACCTCCTATTCATTTAACTGTGACGCAGCCCTTTCAAATCTGATACTCCCGAATCTATCTTTTTTTTAACATTACCTTGTATAGACTATACGCATCATACCTTCAGAGCTATATTATAAACGGAAGACTATTCAGGCTTGCGTCTGGGAAATTCCCTGTGTAGCGGGACTTCCTTGTGCCTATAAGATACCATAGCAGCTGCGGAATTACAAGATGTGGAATCCATAAATATAAGAGGGATAAGTTGTGAAAAACGCAGAACTAAATGAAAAAACCGTAAATTATATTGACAATTGTGGCGGAAGTTTGCTATACTGAAACTGTTGGGCGGCTTTGCAGCTGCCTTTTTTCTTTCAGGAGGCATACGATGAAAATCTGGACACTGGTGGAAAATACAACCTGTCAGGAGAATCTTATTTGCGAACACGGTCTCAGTCTGTATCTGGAAACCGGGGGGAAGCATATTCTCTTTGACATCGGTCAGACAGGGGTGTTTGCAGAGAATGCCCGACGCATGGGGGTAGATCTGCAAAAGGTGGATTTTGCGGTGCTGTCCCATGGGCACTATGATCATGGTGGCGGACTGAAACGCTTTTTGCAGGAAAACGACCATGCAAAGGTTTATGTAAACCAGTTTGCTTTTGAGTCCCATTGGAATGGCGCAGAAAAGAATATCGGTTTGGCACCGGAGTTGCAGGATTCTCCACGAATCCAGATGGTCAGAGAAGATCTGGAATTGTCACCGGGCGTTAAGCTGTGCCTGTGCAAAGAAATGCAAACTGTACACCCCATTGAAAGTTTTGGGCTGAATGTGCTGCGGGGCAACCAAATGGTGCCGGAGGATTTTCGCCATGAGCAATATCTGCTGACAGAAGAAGCAGGCAAGCGAATCCTGTTCAGCGGCTGTTCCCACAGAGGAATCCTGAATATCGTAAAGTGGTTTCAGCCGGATGTGCTGATTGGCGGTTTCCACTTTAAGAAGCTGGATCCTGTGGCGGATCGAGGGAAGCTGGAAGCGGCAGCGAACTGCCTTATGCAGTATCCTACCCGGTATTATACCTGCCATTGTACCGGAAAAGCGCAGTACGAGGTGCTGAAAGAGCGGATGGGGGATCAGCTTTCCTATCTGTCAACCGGCTCTGTGCTTACCATATAGAATATAAAAAGGTTTTGCGGTATCCCAATCCCGGGGCATCGCAAAACCTTCTTTTTTATAAAATCAGGGAATAAGCTCCATGGTAATTTCATCCCGGTTTTGGACAGTTTCCCGGAATCCAAACTTTTCATAGAGACGCTTTGCAGTGCTGTCGCCCTCTACATAGCAGAGGGAAACTTTTTGATATTTTCCGTCCCGGCGCATTTCCTGCAGAACCCTCTCAACGGTTGCAAACCGGAATTCTTTTGGCTGGATAGTCAGGTAGAATGTATCATATCTGAAACTACAAAGCCATTTGCAGGGCATAAAATTATTCTGCAAGACCTAAAAACATCGGCAGCACCTACAGGATGCTGCCGATGTTTCCTATGTACGATATAAGGACGCAGTTTTTAAGTGCGGGCTATGGCTGCTTTTCCTGAATTCTCTGAGCTTCCTGCTCCAGAAGAGAGCCAAGTGCAGCATCATCCAGTTCCAGAAGCTGCTGTGCTGCGGCGGATTCATCGGCAAAGGCATCAAACTGTGCCTGCTTTTGCTCCAGAAGATCCACCATCCGCTCATCGATGGTTTCGTCTGCCAGCAGCCGGTATACCAGAACATTTCGGGACTGTCCCATGCGATAGGCGCGGGAAATTGCCTGATTCTCGCTGGATGGCTTCAGCTGAGGCTCACAGAAAATAACAACACTGGCGGACTGGATATTGAGTCCAACACCGCCGGACTGAATCTGGGCGACAAGCACGGAGCCTGCGGGTGCCTGATCAAACTGATCGATGATCTCCTGCCTGCGTTCAGGGGAGACGGCACCGGTGATCGCCGGCATACACCGTTCACCTAAAAGCGTGCATACTTTGGAAAGAGTATCCAGGAAAAAGGAGAAAACAAGGACTTTTCTGCCGTCGTCTTCTGCTTCTTCTACCAGTTCCTGTAAGCGGGCAGCCTTGGAGGACTTTTTTACATCATCCATATTCCAGGAGACCCGGCGGGCATCGCTGAATTGCTGGGTCAGAATGGCTTGCTCATAGCGAGCTTCCTCTTCTCTGGAGAGGGTACACCACTGTTTGGTGTCAATCAGCTCAGGCAGTTCCGTCAGCACATCTTCCCGCTTCCTGCGGCAGTAAACCGGTGCGACAATCTCCCGGAACTGGGGGGCAGATGCGAGAAATGCCATGGATTTGGCTTTTTCGGCAATGGTGGAATCCAGAATGGCCAGCAAAAACAACATTTCGTCCACCCGGTTTTCCAGCGCTGTGCCGGTCATAAATAACAGGTGATCGGCATGGCGGCTGAGGGCAACAGTGTTTTTTGTCCGCTGGGCCTGGGGATTTTTGATATAGTGGGCTTCGTCAACAACCAGCATGGTGTACCGGAAAGCTTCTTCCGGCTTTAAATAGCCGGTGGTTTCGTAAGTGGTGACGCCCACACCGCCTTCATGCAGCCATTGTTCCCACTGGGACAGCCGTTCCAAACCGTGGATTTTGATAACAGGCAGATCGGAAAATTTCTGAATCTCCCGGCACCAGTTTGTGAGTACGCTGGCAGGGCAGATTACCAGAAAATGCGTACCGCCCTGATTGCGAAGGGCGGTCATAGCGGCAATGGCCTGCACCGTTTTGCCAAGACCCATTTCATCTCCCAGAAGAACCTTCTTCCGGGTAAGAATATACTTAACACCCCAAAGCTGATAGTGTCTCAGGGTGCAGGTAAGTCCTTTTAGTGTAGGTGCCTGCGCAGCAACCTCATCTGCCAGTTCCTGAGGAAGTCCGAAAGAGGAGTCGGTATCGGCCAGAAGTTCCGGGACCAGTTCTTCCAAGACTCCGGTAAAGGCAATGGGATTTTTGGAAAATTCCGCCCATGCGGTGTGACTGTCCCAGTTGGGTTCCGCTGGTATGGAATTCAGAGCGGAGACCTGCTGCCCATAGGGACCGCTTGCAAGATCGGATAAAACGGCGAAGGAAGCGGCTGCCTGCTGCTTCTTTTCACCGGAGGAGAAGAGCCGGGAGAAAAAGCCGGTTGCAGGGGTCAGAGCCTGCAAATTGGAACGGATGGAATTGCCGTACTGTTCCAGCAGAGCACAGCCTGCCTCCCATTGGGAAATCCTGTACCGATAGTGGGCGATAGCAGCGATGAGGGCGGTGGAAGCATCGGTCTGTATATCGCTGCTGAGCCGGATTTTGACGGTGTCCTGAAGAGTGTTGGCATAGTCACAGGCAAGCTGCTGGATGACGGCAGCAGATTCATCGCTGATGCCGTCAATGTCGGCCAGTGCCTGCACGCTGGAAGCCAGAATGTCAGAGAGTGTGTGATACCCATTGTCTTTCAGAGTTTTGATTTTGATTCCGCTTTTACTGCGGCTCAGTTCCTCAACGGAAATGTCATTCAGCAGTTCCTGTGTGGTTTCATGACGAAATCTGTGAGCTGAGGAAACCACTTGAGATATGCCGTCGGTACGGGCGGCAGAAAGCTGCTCCAGCACAGTGAGCCACTGACGGTGCTGGTTTTGCAGATGCTTGGCATCGGATCGGGAAACGGGATTTTCCATGGCCGCAAGCCTCCTTGTTAGTACATGCTGACTATTATCATAGCAGATTTTTTTCTGTGGTGCAAGATTGTCGTAATACCGCCGAAAAAAGAATGAAATGTAAAAAAACACTAAAAATTTAAAGAATTTTAAGAAAATTTAATTTGATTCGACGGAGGATATGGTTTATAATCTTAGGACAAGAATTATGAAATTGGAGGTTTCATATATGCGTAAACAAATCATTGCTTTCGTGTTGGCAATAACCCTCCTCGCTGCACTCAGTGCCTGTTCCGGTGAACAGGGGAAAATCAGTGTTCAGCGTGCAGATCAGCTGGCTTTATCCGGGCAGGCGCAGGAACGCTATGCCGGTAAGGTAGTCAGCGAAAATGTGGTAAATATCCAGAAGGACAGTCAGAAGACCATTCTGGAAGTGTATGTTACTGAAGGTCAGAAGGTTTCTTCGGGTGATAAGTTGTTTACCTATGACTCTGAAGCCCTGCAGCTGGATTTGGAAAAGCTCCAGCTGGAAGTGGAAAAGATGGGCAATGAGCGGGAAACCTATACCGATCAGCTGGCAGATTTGCAGAATGAGCTGGATAATACCTGGAATGATTCGGCGATTGTTCGACTGACGCTGGAAATCAACACCCTGAAAACGAAGCTGCTGGAAATTGATTACCAGCTGAAAGCCAAGGAAAAGGAAATTGCCAAGAACCAGGAAATGCTGGATAATATTGATATTACCGCTCCGGTGGATGGCACGATTCGCAAGATTGATGAGGAAAGTGAAACCGGCCCCTATATCACCATTCAGCAGAACGGAGCCTTCCAGGTGAAGGGACGCCTCAATGAGATGAGCATGAGCAATGGCCTGATGATGGGAGCCCGGGTGAAGGTCATTTCCCGCCTGGACAGCAATAAGACCTGGATGGGTACTGTTGTGAAGGTTGATATGGAAGGCAACTCTCAGGAGGGCGAAGCCACACCTCACTGGATGGGCGGCGGTGCTGCGAACGATATGTCCAGCACGTCTTCCTATCCTTTCTATGTGGAGCTTGACAGCACAGATGGACTTCTGCTGGGACAGCATGTCTACATGGAAGTTGCTTCCAATGAGGAAGAAGTGGTCGGCCTGTGGATTCCTTCTCTTTATCTGACGGACATTACCCAGAACGGCGAAAGCGGTGAGCAGACAGCAAAGGTTCTGGTGGCAGACAGCCATGGAAAACTGGTGGAAAAGCCGGTCGTGCTGGGTATGATGAATGAAATGAATGGCTGCTATGAGATTCTTTCCGGTCTGAATCCGGAAGATTATGTGGCAGATCCCACGGCTCCGGGCAGCCATGCCGGCGCAGCAGTGGAATACCGCAATGAAACAGACTTTGGCGGTGAGGTGTCCGATGAGACTGTGCCGGAAGAAACAACCGGTGAAACGGATGGAGGCGAAGAGCTTCCCGAGGAAACAAGTGAGGAGCCCACGGCAGAGCCTGCTGCAGATCCCACCGCAGAACCTTCTGCAGAACCGACGGACGAAACAGCAGCGGAAGCATCCTAAGGATACTCCGGTTTCAGCCAAGGAGGAATCGATATGCTTTTAGAGCTTAATCACATTTATAAAAACTATACCCGGGGCAAAAATGAGGTCCCGGTGCTGAAAGATATTTGCCTGCACGTGGAGCAGGGTGAGTATCTGGCCATTATGGGTCCTTCCGGCAGCGGCAAGACTACGCTGATGAATATGCTCGGCTGCCTGGATGTGCCCACTGAGGGCGAATATATTCTGGACGGTAAGCAGATTGCCAATCTGGATGATAATGCGCTGGCAGACATCCGTAATCAGTACATTGGTTTCGTGTTTCAGAATTTCTACCTGCTGCCGAAGATGACGGCGCTTGACAATGTAGCGCTCCCGCTGCTGTACGCAGGAGTTCCGCAGAAAGAACGCCGGGAGCGGGCAGCAGAAGCACTGAAGGCGGTGGGCTTGGAAGAACGAATCCATTTCCTTCCCAATCAGCTTTCCGGTGGACAGTGCCAGAGAGTGGCGATTGCAAGAGCTATGGTGGGACATCCCCAGCTGCTGCTGGCGGATGAGCCTACCGGTGCACTGGATACCCTGGCCGGAGAACAGATTATGGAAATTTTCCGTGGACTCAGTGAGCAGGGCATGACGATCATCATGATTACCCACGAGCCATCCATTGCGGCCTGTGCCAATAAGATCTATCACATTCGGGACGGTTGCCTGATTACCGATGAGGAGCATAAGGATGCTGCTTCTGCGCCGGTGCAAGCCAAGGCGGATGCGGAAACCGATGTGCAGGAAGACACTGCCGAAGAAAAGCAGGAGGTCGTCGATGATGAAGAATAAGAAACTCTGGATTTGGATTCTGGTGGCGGCTCTGATTGTTTCCCTGGGCGCTGGTACTGCTGTGTATTTTAGCCGTGGAAATCAGAAACCGGTGTATGTTTACGGTTTCCAGGATGGCATCGCCGGCATGACGGATTATGTTCCCGGCGGCGGTGAAAGTGACGGAAGCGTCAGCACAGATCGTCTGCAGCCGGTGTATCTTTCCAGCACCCAGTCCGTACTGGAAGTGCTGGTGGAAGATGGTCAGCAGGTTAAGAAAGGCGATGTGCTTTTCACCTACGATACCACTCTTTCGGATATTACTTTGCAGCAGAAGGACCTTGGCATTCAGCAGAGTAAGCTGGATCTGCAAACGGCTCGATGGGAATTGGATGTGATCAATTCCTATGTGCCTATTTCCTATCACCCGGTTCCGGAACCCGAAGAGCCGGAGGAGCCTGTGAAGGATCTTAAAGAATTTGATCTGACAGATAAACCCTATCTTGCCTATTCCGGTTCCGGTAAAACCAGCCTGACTCCGAAATTCTGCTGGATTCGCAGCGGCACCATGGTCGATCAGGCGATGATGGAGGCGCTGTTCTCCGAAACCCAGGAAGATGTGCTGTTTGTCCGCTTCCAGTACACGGAGAATGATACCAATGACGGCGCATTTACAGAGGAATACGGCATCAAAATGATGCGCCTGAAAATGGGCGAAGCAGAGGGAAAACCCACCTATTCTTATCGGTACTCTTTCTTTAATCCGTTTACCCAGTCTGATGCGCCTGTAGACGATGGCGTGGATTGGAATTCCGGCTATACTGCAAATGAAATTTACAATATGCGGGTAGAAAAAGAAGCGCAGATCAAGGAGATGGAGTTTAACATCAAGGTGGCGGAGGCTGAGTTCAGCATCATGCAGAAGGAAGCGGATTCCGGCGAGGTCGTGGCTGAATTTGACGGTGTCATCATGGGTATGCAGGATCCGGAATTTGCCATTTCTCAGAATGAGCCCTTTATGAAGGTTTCCGGCGGCGGTGGATTCTATGTCACCGGTATCGTCAGTGAACTGGATCTGAAAGATCTGGAAATCGGTCAGACGGTTACGGTTTCCTCCTGGGATACCATGCAGAGTTATGAGGGAAAGATTGTGGAGATTCAGCAGTTCCCCCAGGAAGATGAATACAGCTATCACGGAACGCAGAATGTAAGCTACTACCCCTACAAGGTATTCATTGATGAATCTGCAGACTTGCAGGATGGCTTCTATGTATCCGTATCCCTGCAGGCAGCTGCCGACGCAAACAGCCTCTATATTGACAATGCTTTCCTGCATACGGAGGGCGCTTCCAGCTATGTCTTTGTTCGTGGTGCGGACGGAAAGCTGGAAAAACGGAAAATCCAGGTGGGCGGCACATTGATGAGCAGCTATACGCAGGTGCTGAGCGGCTTGACTGCAGACGATTATGTGGCATTCCCCTATGGCAAGGAAGTCAAGGCAGGCGCTCCTACACAGGAAGGCACCTGGGAAAATCTCATGGGCATGTAAGGAGGCGGCATCATGGAAAATATCAGATTGGCATTCCAGGGAATCTGGGGCCATAAAATGCGGTCGTTTCTGACGATGCTTGGCATTATTATCGGCATTGCATCTATTATCACCATTGTTTCCACCATCAAAGGCACCAATGAGCAGATCAAGGAAAATCTGATCGGTGCAGGCGGCAATGTGGTGACGGTGCAGCTGCATCAGGGAAATTCTCCCTACGATATGAACTATAACCCGATCCCGGCAGGAGTCAAAACCATTCCGGAATCCAGACGGGAAGAACTGGAGAAGCTGGACGGTGTGGAGCAGGTCTCTTTCTACTGCAAGCGCAACTGGGTAGATGGCATCACCGCTGGAAAGATCAATTTTGAAGGCAGTGTCTACGGTGTGGATCAGGCTTACATGAGCGTGATGGACTACCGGCTGGCCTACGGCAGAAATTTCGTGGATGCGGATTTTTCCAATTTCCGGAAAGTCGTGATTTTGGATAAAAAAGCTGCATCCTCTCTGTTCCCCGGTGAATATCCGGTAGGCAAGACTCTGGAAATCAAGGGCGAGCCCTTTACGGTCATTGGCATGGTGGAAAAGAGCAACGCATTTACGCCCAAGATCAATACCATTGAAGATTATCATATGTATGCTGATACCAGCAGCGGCAGCATTTTCATGCCGGATCGCACATGGCCGGTTTGCTACCTGTTTGATGAGCCTCAGAATGTTGTGGTTCGTGCAGGCAGCACAGATGAGATGACCCGTGCAGGCAAGGGCGTTGCCGATTATCTGACGGCGCACCAGATTGTGGGCGGAACTACTTCTCAGAACCAGGAGGATGCCTCCGAAGAAGAGAACAAGGATATAAGCGGCTTTACCTACCGCAGCGAGGACTTGCTGCAGCAGGCACAGCAGCTGCAGGAAATGAGCAATTCCACCAATCAGCAGCTCATCTGGATTGCCAGCATTTCCCTGCTGGTAGGTGGTATCGGCGTTATGAACATCATGCTGGTGTCGGTGACTGAGCGTACCAGTGAGATCGGACTCAAGAAAGCATTGGGTGCAAAGAAACGCCGGATTCGGATGCAGTTTTTGACGGAAGCTTCTGTGCTTACCAGCTTGGGCGGCATCATCGGCGTTTTGCTGGGTATTTTGCTGGCAGAGTTGATTTCCAGAACCAACGGAATTCCGGTAGCAATTTCGATACCGGCAATTCTGATCAGCGTGATTTTCTCCATGGTGATCGGTGTGGTATTCGGTCTGCTGCCTGCTATGAAGGCTGCAAACCTCAATCCCATTGAAGCATTGCGCAGAGACTGATCTCCAGTATATGAAAAAGCTCCTGTTCCAAATCGGAACAGGAGCTTTGGTTTGTATCATTATTCCACAGCAGCCGGAACTTTTCTCTTCCCGTGAATATAAGAGGGGAGATAAAATAAAGTGGGGACGAAGATGTACAGCCCATAGAGTACCAGCGTGATGACAATTTCCGGGGTATCACCAAAGATAGCGGCAAGAAGCGGGAAATGTCCACGGAAGAACATATAATCAGCATCGATGGGAGAATAGTTGATGATGTTGGCGGGAATCGACACGATGAGTGAGGGAATGCAGGGGTAAAACAATTCCCACCAGTGCTGGACACCGGTGTAACGGTGGTAGTTGGACATCAGCATCACAAGGCAGGTGAACAGCATAGTTCCGTGGTAAAAGAATGTATGAATGCCCGGGAAGGAGATGCAGGAGTAGGAGGACAGCTGGATTGCCGGGTAGAAGAAATTAACAGAGGCACCCAGAAGACCCAGCGTGCAGATGCTTCCGCAGGCAATTCTTTTTGCAGTGCCTTTTCCCCAGATGGCGAAAGGCATGGTGTACATGAAGATGCTGCAGGGGTAGAGGGAAAGACTGTTTTGCAGATCCAGTCCGACAACGGCGCCGGAGAAACTTTCCCATGCGACAATGATTGCTTCAAATACCACCAGCGTAATCAGCAGAACGGTGAACACCGGGCGAATCAGCTGTTTCCGCCGGGAGACATAGACCGCAGAGCAGACAATGATGCACAGAAGTACCCCGGCAAAGAGAAAATGCAATGGTGTGAACAAAGTTCCCGGGATTTGATCGGCAGGAACCAGAAAATCCTTGTTTGTAAAGAAGTTCTCAATGAGATAATGAAAATCTTTCATAACACAGTATCCAATCTCTGTAAAGCGTTCAGGGAGGTGTCCTCGCCGGAACGGGAATATGCAGTCACCGAAAAATCGATGAAAGGTAGTCTATAGTTTATAGGATAATCTACGCTTCGTCAATACGCATATTAGATAAAACTAACGAATAAACGAGAAAAACGCCGATAAAGGCACAAAAAAAGAAATGACCCTTGACCGATGCATCTTTCCGAACGCTTTCGATCAAGGGTCACTTCTGTGAACTCTTATTATCTAACATCATTGGTTAACCTCTCTTTCTGCAGGGTGTAACGGTGCTTTTTCCAACAAAATTTGAAATACTTCTGATGTTCCTATCTTGGATACTGTTTCCAACATAACATAGCGGAGGATTTACTGAAAAGCAACCGTTAGAAGGATTTTACCTGTACATTGGTATCACCTCTTTATGGCTATACTTTACCATAAATTTTTCCTGTTTTCAATAGACATACCTTATGAAAAAGTACGGATATAATGGTGTATTCCGTAGAAATGCAGGGGAAATTCAGGAATATGATTGACAGAAAATACACTTTGCGATATACTGAAACTGTTAGGGCAGCTATGGCTGCCCCATTTTTTTATGAACGCAAAAGGGAGCTGCATTGTAATTGGTACTTCCGGGTGATATAATAGCCGCAAAATCATACTGCTTTGTCGCCGCTTTTCTTCTGCCTGATGTCTGAAACAGAAAATGGCCGTTATGATACCATTTTATGCTGCTTCATGGTATAATGATTATAAAAATGACGAAAGCAGAGAATGTCCGGCAGAACCGATGGGAACAGGAGGAAAACATATGAAACTCATACATTGCGCAGATATTCATCTGGATTCTAAAATGGAATCCAATTTATCCTCTGTTCAGGCTCGGGAGCGGAATCGTGAGCTTTGTGCTACCTTCGGAAGAATGGTGGCTTATGCCCGGGAGCAGGGCGTGAAAGTAGTGATGATCTCCGGGGACTGGTTTGATTCCCGGCGAATCAGTGCGTATACTGCGGAGTATGTTCTGGGACTGATCCGTCAGGCGGAGGAAGTGGATTTTCTGTATCTGCGGGGCAATCACGATGAAAGCCGCCGTGCCTTTGCCGGAAGAGAGCTGCCTCCCAATTTAAAGACTTTTTCTTCCCAATGGCGCTCCTATGAATATGGAGATATTACCATTGCCGGCGTGGAGCTGGGGGCGGATGCAGAGATTTATGAAAATCTGACGCTGCGCCCGGATCGCACCAATATTGTGATGCTCCACGGACAGGTGGCTACCCGACCGGGAGAAGATGCGGTGTGCCTGCCTATGCTCCAGGGAAAGAATATCCATTATCTGGCTCTGGGGCATCTGCACAGCTACCACATGGCGCAGCTGGATCTCACCGGAAAGTGGTGCTACTGCGGCTGTCTGGAAGGACGGGGCTTTGACGAATGCGGAGAAAAGGGATTTGTGCTGCTGGATGCAGAAAAGCAGGAGATTCGTTCCACATTCATCC
>RCNI01001619.1_pt1 | contig 11907 bp, 9 predicted proteins | sample 2041151 | NCBI WGS metagenome assembly RCNI01 (sample SAMN09708214, study PRJNA481090) | feces metagenome | isolation source: feces | place: Antarctica: Albino Rookery
GATGCCGTATTCACGACCGATGGACCTCTTTTGATTTTGGCCGGTGCCGGAAGCGGAAAGACCACGGTTCTGGTCAATCGAATTGCCAATCTGATTCGTTTTGGCAAGGCACACGGCAGCAGACAGCTGCCCCGCCCGGTGACCGCAGAAGAAGTGGACACCCTGCGAGCAGCGGTGGAAGCTGGGGCTCCGCTTCCCATGCGAATGTTGCCCCTGCTGCGGGAAGACGCTGTGCGCAGCTGGAATGTAATGGCAATCACTTTTACCAACAAGGCTGCCGGAGAATTAAAAGAGCGACTGCGCGCCATGCTGGGCGATGAGGAAGGCGCAGAAGTGTTTGCTTCTACCTTCCACTCTGCCTGCGTGCGAATCTTGCGCCGCTACGCCGAAGAAATCGGCTATCCCAAATCGTTTACCATTTATGATACTGATGACGCCCAACGCGTTATGAAACAGGTCTACAAGGACTTGCAGATTGATGACAAGTTTCTGCCTATTAAGGCCGCATTGAACCATGTGGGCCGCTTAAAGGACCAACTGGTCAGCCCAGCAGAAGCATTGCAGAGCAAGAGCGACAGCAAGGCTGGTCTGGTGGCGCGAGTCTATGCGGCGTATGAGAAAAAGCTGCACGATGCCGGAGCTTTTGACTTTGACGATTTGATTTTCCAGACGGTGATGCTGTTGCAGCAAAACGAGGAAGTGCGCAGCTACTACCAGAATAAATACCGCTATCTTCTGGTGGACGAGTATCAGGATACCAGTGTGGCGCAGTTCCAGCTGGTGCGTCTGTTGACCGGTCCGGAACGCAATGTCTGTGTGGTCGGTGACGATGACCAGAGTATCTATAAGTTCCGTGGTGCTACCATTGAAAACATTCTGAATTTTGAGAGGATGTTCCCCGGTGCCAAGACCATTCGATTGGAGCAGAACTACCGTTCTACCTCTAACATCCTGAACGCCGCCAACTGTGTCATTGCCCACAACGAAAACCGTAAGGGCAAAACTCTGTGGACGGACAACGGCAGCGGTGAAAAGGTACACCATTATCAGGCATCCAGCGAATCGGACGAGGCTCGCCACATTACCGAGGTGATTGCCGAGCATGTGCGCAATGGCGGACATCTGGCAGACCATGCCGTGCTGTACCGTATGAATGCCCAGTCGGCCCCCATCGAAACTTATTTCACCCGTGCGGGTATTCCCCATAAGATTTTGGGCGGTCAGCGATTCAATGACCGCAAGGAAGTCAAGGATATCCATTCCTACTTCTCCATTGTGGCAAATCGCAATGACGATGTGCGCCTGCGCCGAATCATCAACGAGCCGACCCGCAAAATCGGTGCAACGACCATCGAGAACCTGGCACGCATTGCAGGAGAACAGGGCGTCCCCATGCTGGAAATCTGCGCCCATGCAGCGGAATATGCAGACCTGCGCCGTGCTATGGCTCCGCTGATGAATTTTTATGGCATTTATGACAAGCTGATGGAAGCAGCGGAAACGATGCCGTTGGACGAATTTGCCAACTTTGTAATCGAAGCCACTGGCTATAAGCGGATGCTGGAATCTCAGGGCGAAGAAGGCGCAGATCGTCTGGCTAACTTGGGTCAGTTGGTCAGCAACGTGCGGGCTTATCTGGACCAGCACGGGGACGAAGCATCCCTGGAAGGCTATTTGGAAGAAATCGCCCTAATCAGCGATATCGATGGCTACAACGAGGACAGTGACCAGGTCATTCTGATGACCATTCATTCCGCAAAGGGCTTGGAGTTCCCCTATGTGTTCCTGTGCGGCATGGAAGAAGGCGTGTTCCCCGGCGAGATGAGCCGCTACTCCCATGAGGATATGGAGGAGGAGCGTCGGCTGGCTTATGTTGGCATTACCCGTGCTAAGAAAGAACTGTATCTGTCCTCGGCAAGCAGCCGAATGTTGTTTGGACAGACCAAACGCAATGATCCCAGCCGATTCCTCAATGAAATCGACGAAGAATTTCTGGATCACAGCGAAAGTCCGGATTTGATGCGGCGGGAAACTCATGGCTGGGGCGACAGCTACAGCGGAACGGTTCCCGGCGGTCATTCCGGATATTCCGGCGGATATGGCAGTGCCTATGGTGGAGATTCCCGCCAGCGGCGCGGCGACTATCTCAACGGGGAATATAATGCAGGCGAGCGTAGCCAGAGTCGTTTTGGTGCCGGGTACGGCAGCGGAGCAGGTTCTTCGGCAAGTGCTGGACGCAGCTCTGGTTTTGGCAGCAGCTACAGCCGCAGTTCTGCCGCTGCACCCCGTCAGCCCATTTCGTTTGGACAGCAGGCAGCAGCTGCTCGCTCGGGCAAGCCGACAGCTGGCAAGCCGAGCTATGCCCCCGGCGATGTGGTGGAACATCGTGTCTTTGGGCGTGGCGTAGTCCAGCGTGTGACCCCGATGGCTGGGGATCAAATTGTAGAGATCCGCTTTGAAAAGGTGGGCTTAAAGAAAACGATGGCAAACTATGCACCGCTGAAAAAAGTGGAGGAGTGACCTCTGGCAGCAGGCACAGCAAACAGGATCTATCAAATGGAAGGAATATAAGATGAAGGTAACATTGATTGCACACACCCCCGAACCGGAAAAAGTGGTGGCGGCAGCAGCAAAGCTGTGCTATTCTGACGCCCACATTGACGATTTGCTGGATGGTCTGACCGAAGAAAAAACCGTAAAGTTTTTGAATATGTTGACTGATCTGGGTCATGCCAGCCCGGTGGAGCACGCAAGCTTTACCTTTGGCATTGAAGGTGTCAGCCGTACCCTGCTGGCACAGATCACCCGGCACCGCATTGCTTCTTACAGCGTGCAGAGCCAGCGCTATGTGCGTCTGGAAGATTTCCGCTATGTGGTTCCGCCTGAAATCGAAGCTATTCCGGCAGCAAAGCAGGCCTTTATTGATACCATGAACGAAGATGCCCGCCGCTATCTGGACCTGGTGGAAAAGCTGGAGGAAGGCCACACCGCAGAATATATGGCACAGGGCATGACCGAAAAGGCAGCCCGTGCCAAGGCAAGCAAGCTGGCAAACGAGGACGCCCGCTTTGTGCTGCCCAATGCCTGTGAGACCAAGATGGTTGTGACCATGAACGCCCGCAGCCTGAACAATTTCTTCTCGCTGCGCTGCTGCAACCGTGCCCAGTGGGAAATCCGTGCCTTGGCCAAGGAAATGTGGAAGCTGGTGTACCCGGTTGCTCCTACGCTGTTCCGGTATTCCGGCCCCGGCTGCCTGCGCGGCGGCTGCCCGGAAGGACGAATGAGCTGTGGAAAAGCAGAAGAAGTCCGTGCGGAATTTGCCGCACTGCGTGGCGAATAACGGAGGCATACCATGAAAGCAAAAAAAGGCAGACTGTTTGTGCTGGAGGGCCTGGACGGCAGTGGCAAAGGGACCCAGACCAAGCTGTTGTTTGAAGCGCTGCAGGCTCAGGGGCTGCCGGTGCGTCAGCTGACTTTTCCCAATTATGAGAGCGAATCTTCCGCACTGGTCAAAATGTATCTGCGGGGCGAATTTGGTGATAAGCCCAGTGATGTAAACCCCTATGCAGCATCCAGCTTTTATGCGGTGGACCGCTATGCAGGATTTCGGTCGGACTGGGGTAAATTTTATCAGGAAGGTGGTATCCTGGTAGCAGATCGCTACACCACCTCCAATGCAGTACATCAGTGCTCCAAGTTGCCCCCGGAACAGTGGGACAGCTTTGTCCGATGGTTGTTTGACTACGAGTTTTCTCTGCTGGGGATGCCTGCCCCGGACACCGTCATTTATCTGTCGGTGGACCCGCAGGTCAGCCAGAAGCTGATGACAGGCCGCTACGCAGGGGATGAAAGCAAAAAGGATATTCACGAAAAAGATTTGGGCTATCTGGATGCTAGCCGCCGTGCTGCGGCTTATTGCGCAGAACATCTTGGCTGGGAAACAGTGGTCTGTGAGCAGGCGGGCGAGATGCGTTCGATTGCGGACATCCACGCCCAGGTGCTGGATATCGTCCAGCAGAAATTGGAGGCAGAATGATTCGGTTGATGCAGCCGGGTGATCTCCCGGCAATGGAAGCACTGTGGCAGGAAGCCTTTGGCCCTGACGATCAGGCAAAAGAGATCATTGAAAAGTTCGCAGGCGTGACCCATGCCTGGGTGAACGAGCGGGACGGTCAAATTGCAGGTATGCTGCTGGCTCCGCCGGCACAGATCGACACCCATAAGGGCGTGTATCTGTGCGGACTGGCTACGGCACAGTCGTGGCGTGGCAAAGGCGTTGCCACCGAACTGCTGCAGCAGGTAACCGATCTGCTCAAGCAGGTAGGGGTGGAGTTCGCCGCCCTGATTCCGGAGAACGACGATCTGTACGGCTTTTATGAAAAGCGGGGATATCAGCAGGCGTTTGCCCGCCGCGTGCTGGAAAAGCCGCTGCACCGCAACCTGTGGAGCCGTGCAGAGTTTGATACGGTGCCGGTGCGTGCGGTAAGTGAACTGCGCAAGCAGTTCTGCCCGCAGATGCTGCAGGTGTCTGCGGAGGCAGTGGCCTGGACCGTTTCGGACCTGTACCGCCGTGGTATCACCATGGTTTCTAATGAGAACGGATATGGCCTGTATTTCCGTGAGGAAGACTGCCTGCGTTTTGTGGAGCTGATGGCAAAGAATGACAAGGCTGTTCAGTGCCTGTTGGAAGCTGCCCGGGAAAAAGAAGTGGTGGCAGAGCGTGCAGTATTTTCGGTACCGGCAGGCGGCTGTCTGTTTATGGGCGAAGGCGTCCGGCAGCCTCATGGTATGATTCGCTTTTTGGCGCAGCCCTTTGATTTGGAAGAAAGCTACTTGGGCCTTGCACTGGACGTGTAACAAAGAGGAGGAAACGGAATGGAAGAAAATCGGACAACGAAAAAAGGCGGTCTGGTCGTTAAAATTCTGCTGGGCCTGCTGGTGTTGATCCTGTTGCTGGCTGCACTGGTCGGCTTTTCGATGAAAAAAGAAATCAACGGAACTGCACACGGCGAAGATGCCCCCGTGCAGACCGTAGAAATCGAACAAGGCAGCGGCACCGGTGCTATTGCATCCCGCCTGAAGAAGGCAGGGCTGATTCGGTACCCCCGACTGTTCCGCTGGTACGCAGCAAAGGAGTCCATGTCGTCCAAGCTGCAGTACGGTCAGTTTGAGATTCCCGAGGGTGCATCCTATGATGAAATCCTGACCATCCTGAGCAAGACAGTGGCAGCAGACAGTGTGCGCCTGACTTTCCCAGAGGGCAGCACCGCACAGGCAATCGCCGCCAAAATGGAGGAGGCCGGCCTGTGCAGCGCAGATGAATTTTTGCAAGTTGCCTGTAAGGAAGATTTCAGCCAGTATCGTTTCTGGAAGGAAATCCCTGACGATACCCAGGCACCGAATCGTTTTCTGAAGTGCGAAGGTTACCTGTTCCCGGATACCTATGAGTTCCGCAAGGAGGATACGGTGTATCGCTATGTGGAAACCTTCTATGCCCACTTTGATAAGATGATTACCGAAGAAATGTACCAGCAGATGGAAACCAACGGCACCAACCTGCACGAGGTGGTTACGCTGGCATCCTTTGTACAGGAAGAAGCAGGCAATGAAAACGACGCAAAGGTTGCAGCTGTTTTCCATAACCGCCTGCAGCCCGGTGCCATCGTTACCCGTCTGGAATCCAATGCATCCAGCTATATCCAGAACGATGCTGACAATAACTATCTGTGGAACTGGGTGCGCCATTACTATGGCGAAACCTGGAACGATATCCCGGAAAACATCCGCAAAGCCTATGACACCTATCAGGTGTCCGGACTGATTACACCGCCGGGTGCCAGCCGGGCAAGCCGGGGGATGCAGTACTTTTATATCAATGGCCGGTTTGTCAAAAATCGCACTATGATGGCGGCACTGGAAAATGCCTATAAAGGCACCGTGATGCAGGGGAAATTCCCGGGCTGTGTCCTGATGCTGCAAATGCCCGCAGAGTTGGTGGATGTCAACGTGCATCCGGCCAAAACAGAGGTCCGTTTTGCTCACGAACATGATGTGTTCGAGGCTGTTTATCGTGCGGTAAAGACAGCATTAACTGCTCCAGGAAGCGGTGAAAATCAATTCAGCTTTAGAAAAGAAACAGAGAGTGCAAACGCCAGCGCAAAAGAAGAAAAAACGTGTGACAAGGCAGATGACTTTACAGGGGAAATGCAGGGCAAGGATGACAATAATCAACGTAAAACCGGACTTTCTGCCCTGCCAGGCACCCCGCCTCCAGCGTCAGTCAGTACCATCTACAAGGGCGTTTCCAGTGATGTGAAGCGAAGTGACTTTACACACAAAACGGTAATGATGAGCTCTCATGCAGAACCCTATACCGTTACCGCCAAGGCTCCCGTGATGCGTGCTGATGCTCGACCGCAGGACTTCAACCGCCCGCGGGAAGATGTTTTGGACATCATGGTAGAGGAGCCTGCTTTTGAGCCTGCGCAGCAGACAGAAAAGCAGCAGATTGCTGAACCGGAGGCAGCTCCTGCTCCGCCTGCCCCGGCAGAAATTCCTGAAACGAACAATGAGAATTTTGTAGAAGAAAATTCCGCAGAAGTCCAGGTACAGCCGGCAGAGAAAACACCGGTGCAGCCTGAGCAGCTTGTCATGGAAAAGGAACCTGAAATTGAACCGCTGCAATACATTGGCGAAGCATTTAAGACGTACATCATTACACAGCGCGGCCATGAGCTGTGCCTGATTGATAAGCACGCCGCACACGAACGGATTTTGTATGAGCGGCTGGCAAAGGACTATGGTCATGTGAGCAGTCAGATGTTGTTAGCGCCCGTCACAATCAATCTGTCGGCGGAAGAGAAGATTGCGGTGCTCCAGAATCGGCAGCTTTTGATGGATGCCGGTGTGGAGGCGGATGATTTCGGCGGCAGTACAGTTGTGGTGCGTGCCGTTCCCGCCGATGTTGCAATCGAGGATGTAGAGAACCTGCTGGTGGAACTTGCGGCAAAGCTGGCACGCGGCAGCAAGGACGCCTACAGTGAGCACACGGAATGGGTGCTCCATTCGATTGCGTGCCGCGCTGCAATCAAAGCAGGTGATCGAACACCGCCGCAGCAGCTGATGCGGCTGGCAGAAGAAATTTTGGCTGGCAAAGTGCCGCCGTTCTGTCCGCATGGCAGGCCGGTCGTACTCAAACTTACACAAAAGGAGCTGGAAAAGCAGTTTGGAAGGATCGTTTAATAAGCCCCGGGTTATTCTGCTGGGTGGCCCCACTGCCACCGGTAAAACAGCTCTCTCGGTGGGACTGGCCAAAGAATTTAACGGTGAGATCATCTCTGCTGATTCCATGCAGATTTATAAAGGTCTAGATGTGGGTACAGCAAAGATCACACCGGATGAAATGGAAGGGGTACCTCACCATCTGCTGGATTTCCTTGAGCCTGAACAGCCGTTCAGCGTAGCAGACTTTGTAGACAGGGCTGCAGCCCTGATTGAACAAATCACGGAAAGGGGTCATCTGCCCATCGTGGCAGGCGGCACAGGCCTGTATTTATCCAGCCTTTTGAACGGCGTTCAGTTTGCACCCCAAAAAGTACCGCCGGAACTGCGGGTTCAGCTGCAGCAGGAATTGGAAGAGCGCGGAGCGCAGGCTCTGTATGAGGAATTGCGTCAGGTTGATCCAGAGGCAGCTGCGGGAATCCATCCAAATAACCATCATCGCGTATTGCGTGCACTGGAACTGTACCGAGCCACCGGTGTAACCATGAGCCGGCAAAAGGCTGAGTCCCTGCCAACAGAGCAGCCTTACGATGCTTTGCTGCTGTGTTTGGATTTTCCGGAGCGTGCACAGCTCTATGAACGCATTGATCTGCGCGTGGATCGCATGATGACAGCGGGTCTTTTGCAGGAAGCACGTCTTGTATATGACCATCAGGCGGAATATAAAACGGCAGCGCAGGCCATTGGGTATAAGGAACTGTTCCCGTACTTTGCAGAGGAGCAGGAGCTTACACCTTGTGTGGATAAGCTGAAACAGGCCTCGCGGAATTATGCAAAGCGTCAGCTTACCTGGTTCAGACGGATGCCGCAGGTTCAGCGGCTGGATGCCTCGAACCCGAACGTACTGGAAACTGCGCGGCAGCTGGTGTGCAGCCGCTGGCCCGACAACACCTTATAAAAGAAGGGAAGGCAATGCCCTGTGAAGAAAAAAGTTCTCAAGATGATGCTGTTTCTGCTGCTGGCAGTGCCCGTTGTCTATATTCTGGTGCAGGTAGGAATTATTCTGCATGACCCGTATGTAACCCAAACGGCTATTCAGTATACACTGGCAGACAGTGTGCAGCTGGATGGTGTGGTTTCTTTTGAACAGCAGGAAATCTCCGGCAGCGGCCAGATCGGATACCTGGCCCGCAACGGAGAGCGTGTATCTTCCGGTGCGCCGGTCGCAGAACTGTATGAAAGCGGCGAGCAGGCACGCAGCCGGGCTCTTCTGCTTTCACTGCAGCACCAGAGTTCACTGCTGGAACGCTCTCAGAATGCCAGCGGTACAGACGTGGGCGTTCAGCTGGCACAGATTCAAGGTGCAGTTTACGATTTGCTGGACGGCCTGGACCGCCATAATCCGGATTTGCTCAAGGAAAGTCAGGATCAGTATCTGCTGGCCGCCAACAAGCTTCAGATTATTACCGGCAAAGCAAAGGATTTTTCGCCGATGCTGCAGGAACTGGCTGCGCGTCAGGATGAACTGGCCGGGGCCATTGGCACTCCTCAGGCTGTCTCTGCCCCGGCAGGTGGATATTTCATTTCCATGCCGCAGGCACGATTCTTAAATGTGAGCACAGATGAACTGGCGCAGGCTACACCTACACAGCTTCAGGATATGCTCAATCAGGGGATGGAAGTCAGAAAGGATGACTGTATCGGCAAGGTTGTCACGAGTTATCGCTGGCGATTTTACGGTGTCTGTCCCGGTAAATTAAGTGAGCGTTTTACGGTTGGCAAAAAGGTAAATATTTCTTTCCCGGAAAAAGCAGAATCACCGCTGCCTGCCAAGATTGTGGCCGTGGATCTGGATAAGGAACATGATCTTGCAAAAATTACAATCGAGTGCGAGTATACAGGCAGCCAGGTGTTAACATTGGGACAGCAGCCGGCGCAGATAGATTTTGCAGATTATCAGGGACTGCGCATTGATGCTGAGGCACTGCACATTGTTGATGGCGAAAAATGCGTATATGTAAAGCACGGCAATCTGGCCCGGCTGAGAAAAATTCAGGTCGTATATCAGAACGATGACTATATTCTGGTTCCGAGAGATGGAAAACTGGGCGGTGACAGTGAAGTACGCCTGTTCGATGAAGTAATTGTGCGCGGTTCAGACCTGCGCGATGGAAAATTGTTGTAAGTGCACAGAAAAGGCACAGACTTAAGTGTGGAACATCCATAAAAAGCATGGAACCCGCGGTTGACATTTGGTGCAAAAGAAGAGATAATAATAAATGTTTTAGTATTTTTATCTTCGTTGGCCGTCAATGTCCATGAAATAGAAGATGGAGCACAGCGAACAGCCACTCAGGGAGTGGCAGATCACTATGTAGAAGGAGAAGGTATCAATGTTCGATAAGCTGAAGAATGCACTGGGATTTAACGGCGAAGATGAGGACGATTTCCTGGAAGAGGATATGGATCTCGGCGCTCGCGATGAGGAAGCCGACAATTCAGCACCTCTGAACTTTGGCAGCAAGCGTGTCAATAAGGTTGTGAATATCAACGCTACCACTCAGCTTCAGGTAGTGCTGGTCAAGCCCGAACGTTTCGATGATGCCCGTACAGTGGCAGATCACCTGAACGCCAAGCGCACGGTCGTTTTGAATCTGGAGTCTACCAACAAGGAAGTTTCCCGTCGTTTGGTGGATTTTCTTTCCGGCGTGGCCTATGCAAACCACGGCCAGATTCAGCGTGTGGCCAACAGTACATTTATCATCACTCCCTATAATGTAGATATTATGGGCGATCTGCTGGACGAGCTGGAGAGCAATGGCGTATTCTTCTGATACGCCTGCAGCACGGCGCGGCTTTATTCCACCGCAAAATGACCAGGAGCGTCTGGTCATGCGTCGGGCAGTGGATTTGCTGCGGGCGGCGCAAAGCCGCTGGGATGCACGCTATTCCGGCTTCTTGTCGGACCGGGAACAGGATCTTTGCCGTGCGGCACTGAACCGTGAAGGCTGCGACTGGTATCGCTTTTGGGGCGGTTACCCGGATGCAGAACGGCAATTACTGTGCCTGGAACCGATTGGAGAAGACGCAGAGCCGCCATTGGCCTGTGTTCAGCTGGATTGTGCGATGGGGGAAACCCCGGAACATAAAGATTATCTGGGCGCGTTGATGGGGCTTTCCATTCAGCGCACGGGTCTTGGGGATATTTTGCTGGATCCGTCATCGCCTGGCCGCGCATATGTCTTTGCGCTTCCCTCGGTGGCAGAATTGATTCAGCAGGAGCTCACCGGTGTGGGCCGGGTTTCGGTGCGGGTCAGCCTGTGTGATGCGTCAGAAACAGAATCCCTGGCCCAGCTGCCCAGAATAACAAAGTCTGCTACCGTATCCTCTTTGCGGGCGGATGCGGTGTTGGCGGCAATGCTGAACTGCAGCAGGGGAATTGCTTGTGATTTAATTCGCGGAGGTCGTGTAGAGATCGGGCATATACCGGTCACAGCGCCTCACGCGACTGTCTATGAAGGCGACACCTTTACGGTGCGTGGAAAAGGACGCTTTAAACTGCAGAGTCTTGGTGGGAAAAGCCGCAAAGACAGGCTGTTTATTGAATATACAGTATATTAAGAGGAGGGCTTCGGTATGATTTCGCCGGAAGAGATCCGCACGGTTTCCTTTGAACGCAATATGCGCGGATACCGCTGTGACGATGTTGATGCTTTTTTGCAGCAAGTCGCGCAGGATGTAGAGAGCATGACTGAGCGAATAGAAACGCTGGAAAAGCAGAAAGAGGAGGGCGACCAGAAGCTCTATATACTTGCCCAAAAGATAGAAGAGTATCGCGCCGAAGAAGACACCTTGAAAACTGCGCTGCTCAATGCACAGCGGATGGGCGAAAATGTAATACACGAGGCCAAACAGAAAGCTGAGTCTATTCTGCGGGAGGCCAATATAAAGGCAGACGATCTGACTCGTGATGCCCGCGAACAGATTGTAGAATACAATTTGGAGCTGGAGCGTGTCCAGGCAGAGGTAGCACACTTTAAGGCAGACGTGCTGGGAATGTACCGTCAGCACATCGAGCTGCTGAGCGCACTGCCCGGTGATGCAGAGCCGGCAGTCCCGGGTGCATCGGTTCCGGAAACTGCAGCTCAGCCTGAAGCAGTGCAGCCTGAAATGCCTGCCATGATGGACTCTGCACCCGTTGAGGAACCGGCGGCGCAGCTGGAGGATGACACTCAGCTGGCCAGTTCTGCTGACGTGTGGCAGCCTGCGGCACCGAGCAGCGAGTCTGATACGATTGATTTTTCTGCCGGGCTTTTTGCCGCACAGTCTGAGGACGAAACGGAAGAAGAGCCTTTGCCCGACCTGTTCAGCGGGTTCCAGGGCATCAAGTTCAGTGATTAAAACATGCCAACATGGCGTTAATAGACAATAAAGAGGAGTGTAAGACCAGTGGCTCAGGATTATAACAAGACAATCAACCTGCCCAAAACAAAATTTGATATGCGTGCAGGTCTGCCCAAGAAAGAACCCCAGATGCTGAAGGACTGGGAAGAGAACCATCTGTATGAAGAACTGATGAAGCATAACGAGGGTAAGCCCAAGTTTGTGCTGCACGATGGCCCTCCGTATGCAAACGGAAGCATCCATATGGGTACTGCTCTGAATAAGATCATTAAGGATATCATC
>RCNI01001620.1_pt1 | contig 11906 bp, 8 predicted proteins | sample 2041151 | NCBI WGS metagenome assembly RCNI01 (sample SAMN09708214, study PRJNA481090) | feces metagenome | isolation source: feces | place: Antarctica: Albino Rookery
ATGGGGCACTCATACAGGCCCTCACCGTAAGCAGCCACGATGTTCTGGCGGCGCTTGGTGGACAGGCCAATGGGGAAACAGTCACGAGACACGGCAATAATGCCAAGCTTTACTTCAGGAATGTTCATTTTTATTCTCCTTTATCAAATCAAATTTGCAATATCGATGTTTTCACCAGTCAGACCGACCTTGGCACCATTCTTTGCTTCGTTGGAATCTCTATGTGCCAGCAGCCACTTGTTGCAGGCTGTCATATAGGCATCCTCGGGTGTCTTGTTCGTCATCTGGTGTCTTGGACCATTCGTTCCGTATGGGAGTGCTACCAGAACCCGGAATCCCTTATTGGGATCACAATGGCAAGGAGCATAATGCAAAGTGGTTGCAAAGACTTCCACCAGCACACCTGCAGGAACTTTAAAAGCCTTGACCTTCGCTGTATCCAGCATACCGTTTTCAATCTCATTCTGCTTTGCCAGCAGCAGAATAAAGTCTTCGGTACCCAGATTAAATTCGCTGTCCCGGTGATATTCCAGACAGTTAAGCTTGGTATTGTGACCGTTGCACCAGCCCAGCTGAACAGGCATACCGCCGTAGAGATGTTCGCTGACCTCTACCATGGCAGGCAGCTCCTGCAACGGGGTGTATTCCCCTACATAATCCGTTCCATCAGGCAGTGGTGCATTCTCCAGTACCATCAGGATTTCCTGTACAGACTCGTCCATACCAGAAACAACTTGACCATAGGATTTAAACTCTGGGTCCAAAACGGAAAGAATCTCCATTTCCTCACTCCTTTACAAACTCTGCAAAAAGTTCTTTGCAGGCAGGATAAATTTTCTTAAACTGTTGGTAACGCTTTTCGTATTTTTCCACAAGCTCAGGATCTGGTTTTACAGTGGATGCCACATGAACAAATTTGTTGCAAACTTCCTGCACAGAAGCATATTCTCCGCAGGCAACCATTGCCAGCATTGCTCCGCCCATTCCGGGACCCTGTTCAGATTCCAGGCATTGCAGTTCTGCATTTAAGATATTGGCAATCATCTTTTTCCACAGAGGGCTCTTGGCGCCACCACCGCAAATCTTAGAGCTGTCAATGGTAATACCCAGGGATCTTGCAACCTCTACGCTATCACGAATGGCAAATGCTACGCCTTCCAGAACAGCCTGAGTGAGATCTGCACGAGTAGTATCCATCGTCATACCGATGAATGTGCCGCGGGCGTTGGTGTCATTAATCGGGCTTCTCTCGCCCATGAGATAAGGCAGGAAAAATACATGGTTTTCACCCAACTTTTCATCCGTGATTGGTGTCTGCTCCGCAGCATAATTAGAAGTCTGATAAATTTCGTCCATCAGCCACTTGTTGCAGGATGCAGCAGACAGCATACAGCCCATCAAGTGATAACCACCATCCGCATGGGCAAAAGAATGAAGCGCATTATGATTATCAACGCCAAACTTTTTAGAGGAAATGAACACAGTTCCGGAAGTGCCAAGGCTGATATTGCATCCGCCCTCACCGACTACGCCGGTTCCTACCGCAGCGGCAGCGTTATCACCTGCGCCTGCTGCTACCTTGACATTTTCACCAAGACCCAAGATTTTTGCGACTTCCGGCTTCACCGTACCAACGCACTGAAAACTTTCGTAGAGCCTTGGCATCTGACCCTCGGAAACCCCGCAGATATCCAGCATTTCCTTGCTCCAGCACTTATGCTCCACATCCAAAAGCAGCATACCAGAAGCATCAGAGTAGTCGCAGCAATGGACTCCTGTGAGGATATAATTGATATAATCCTTAGGAAGCATGATTTTTGCGATTTTCCGGAAGTTTTCCGGCTCATTTTCTTTGACCCACAGAATCTTGGGTGCAGTAAAACCAGCAAAAGCAATATTTGCTGTCAGCTTTGACAGCTGATCCCTGCCTATTTCATTGTTGAGGTAATCTACCTGCTTTGCAGTTCTGCCGTCATTCCAGAGAATTGCAGGACGAATTACATTGTCATTTTCATCCAGAATCACCAGACCATGCATTTGTCCGCCGCAGCCGATACCGGCCACATCTGCGCCGTCAAAGCCCTGCAGAAGCTCCGGAATGCCTTCCCAAACAGCTTTTTTCCAATCCTGAGGAGCCTGCTGACTCCAACCAGGGAACGGGAATTCCAGTGGATATTCCTTTGACACGATATTTTTAATTTGCCCTTCAGCATCCATCAGCAATAGCTTTACTGCTGAAGTGCCAAGGTCAATGCCAATGTACAATTTCATTGCCGTCACTCCTTATTTTAGTGATTTTCGTTCGTATTGACACACAATACGGTATGCTATCTTAGATCCTTTCAAAGACGGGAATTACATCGAGGGGAGCCTCTGTGGTGATTTTCTGACCGCCGTCAAATAGTTCTCCGCTTTCCATGTTCTTCCATCGGCATCCGGCAGGCAGGTAAAGAGATCTGCTTCGGACGTTGAGCTCCAGCACCGGTGCGACCAGATATTTGTATCCGTAGAGGTATTCGTCTTCAATTTCCCAGGCGAGGGGATCGTTGGGGAATTCATAGAACAAGGTGCGCATGACAGGTGTGCCCTTTTCGTGAGCTTCCTGCATAAGCTGGGCGGTATAGGGCTGCAATTCTTTGCGCAATGTTAGGAATTTCTTGCAGATTTTGTATACTTCATCGCCATAGGACCAGACTTCGTTGGGGGAACCAGAGCGGCAGATAGCGCCGCCGGTGGTGCCCATTTGGGGCATGGTGGGGGAACGGTCTCCGTGGAGACGCATGACAGGGCAGAAGGTACCCCAGGCAAACCACCGGGCAAACAGCTCCCGATAGTTTTCGTCCGCGGGAACACCGCCGTGGAATCCGCCAATGTCTGTTGTCCACCAGGGAATGCCGGCGATACCCATGTTAAGACCAGCTGCCAACTGATTACGCATACTAGCGAAGCTGGAGGCAATGTCACCAGACCACACCAGCGCACCGTATTTCTGACTGCCAGCCCAAGCACAGCGGAGAAGATTCACAATGTTTGTCTGCCCCGACTCTGCCATGCCGTCAAAGAAGGTCTTGGCGTACATCAGGGGGTAGATATTTCCCACTTGCAGATTGGGTCCCAGATAGTAGCGATAATTGTCAAAGTCGTAGGTAGAGTAGGCAGGCTCTGCAACATCCAGCCAAAAGACGTGGATGCCCTTGTCATAATAGTTCTGCTTGGCCTTTTCCCAGACAAAATTACGGGCAGCAGGATTGGTGGCATCATAAAAGCAGGTGTTACCCAGAAAATCCATGGATGCGGTTACGCCACGGTCAACATGGGTGAGGTAGCCTTTTCGCAGCATTTCCTTATAGTTTTCACTTTGCTTGTCTACGGTGGGCCAGATGGAGATCATCAGCTCAATGCCCATTTCCTTCAGCTCAGCGATCATGGCATCCGGATCGGGCCAGTAGGTGGGATCGAATTTCCAGTCACCCTGCTTGAACCAATGGAAGTAATCAATGACGATTACATCGATGGGGAGATTTCTGCGTTTATACTCTCTTGCAACCTCCAGCAGTTCTTCCTGTGTCTGATAGCGCAGCTTGGACTGCCAGAAACCCATGGCGAAGTCCGGCATCATGGGCACTTTTCCCGTGACGGCGGCATAAGCTTCTTCAATCTCCGCCGGGGTATCTCCCGCAGTAATCCAGTAATCCATGTACTTGGTGGACTGAGCAGACCACTCGGTGATATTTTTGCCAAAGGTCACAGAACCAATGGCAGGATTGTTCCAGAGAAAACCGTACCCCAGACTCGACAGGAGGAAGGGGACAGAAGCTTGAGAATTTCGCTGTGCCAGTTCCAGCGTACAGCCCTTTAGATTCAGGTAGGGCTGCTGATACTGACCCATGCCATACAGCTTCTCGTTGGGGTCAGACTCAAATCGGGCAGTTAGCCGATAGGCATCCGAGCCGGGGATGGGAATCATTTCCCGCCCTGTGATTTCCAATGCGGAGCAGTCCTTGGAGAAGAGATCCCGGCGGCTGCGCATATATTCTTCCAGCAGTAGTTTTCCGTCCTGGTTGTAAAACACTAGTTTTCCACTGGGGAGAATTTCGGCACGGATTTTTCCGTTTATGATGGTGGCACCGTCATTGCGCAGAGTAATCTCAGCACTTGCGTCGTGGGGCTCTGTCAGTGCCCAGTCGGGACTTTCCGGGGTCTGTCCCATACGAAACGAACGGACTCTCAGAGCATTTTTGCCCCAGCCGGTGACAGACAGTACCTCGTTTTCCCATTGCAGGAAAAGCGTGCCATCAGTTATGTGAAATAATTCTTCCATGGATACCTCACTGTCAGTATGTGTCCGTATCCTGTCGCAAAAATGCAAAACTGCCGGGCGGCGCTGACGCTCTGCCCGGCAGCCGACGGATACAGGAATACTCAGATAATTTCGTTACCTTAAGTATATACTATTTCTGTCGGAGATTTCTTTGCTGAATGTATTTATGGATTAGACTAATTTGCTGTTTGCTTAATTTTGTTGATTTTTCATACAAAAATAGATAAAATTTGAGTAAAATGGCTAAAATTCTTCGTTAACTGCATTGTTGGCATGGAAAAACATTGAAAATACGGATTGAATATAGCAGTTATGAAAGGGGAAAAGAGGGGAATTATGGCGCTTCACCCCTTCACAAGGCGGAGCTGGTTAGTCAAATATGTTTTCTGAGAGCAATTGCAGACTTTCTTCCGGGGAATAAAAGCGTTCGCTGGAATGGATGCTATGGTTTATCTGGGCGGCTCCCAGTTGGGTCTTTTTCTTGTACTGACTGTATTTTTCAGGGGTCATATTGTATTGCCGACGGAATTCCCGACAGAAATAACGATAGTCGGAAAAACCGGATTCCATACAGACATCCAACATCTGCTTTCCCCCGGCAGCAATCAGCTTGCAGGCGCAGTTAAAACGCACAGAGGTGACATATTCCTGAAATGTCTGATTCATTGTGTCCTTGATAAAATGAGACAGATAGCTGACAGAACAGTGCTCCTGAGCGGCAAAGTCCGAAAGCCGGATTTTATGCATATAGTTTTCTTCCACAAAATCGATGAGCCGCTGCAGTCTGAGGTTTCGTTTGTCAATGCAGGCGGATTCCTCCGGGGTGAGAATATGTGTGGGCAAAGCGGAGAGTAGCCGGTGGAAAATCAGACAGCAGATTCCGGTGCAGTAGAGATCGTAGTTTTCTTTCCGCAAGGCGTAAGCTTCCGCCATTTTCCAGATTCCCCTTTTGATTTGCTGCATATCGTTTTCACTGAGGAACATATGGGGATATTTCCCATCTACGAACATGGGGGGCAGGTTGGAAAACAGTTGCGGGGATACCTGGAGGCAAAGGAAGGTAGCACTTTCACTGACCTTGTGAAATTCATGAGGGTCGTTAGATCCGAATAAGACCATCTGCCCGGGCTGAAGGATAAATTTGCTTTGCTCACATGTTACGGAGAGAGGGTTTTTCAGAAGCCATACCAGTTCCCAGTCGTGATGAAAATGGGAAGTCCGGTATTCAACGGTATCGAAAAAAATGGAAAGCCCTTTAATTTGCGGGTATTGTATGATTTCAAGCTCGTTCATAATTTCCTCGTTTCTGGTGGCAGCACGTTCTGTGGACGAAGGTTCTATATAACAGGGAGTATAAACCTGAAAAATATGAATTCATGGGATACGACCAATATTTTAGCATATGAAAATGGGATTGTCCATTTGAACATCAGAGCGAAAACACCGGAAAGTCCCCGGAGCAATGCGTTTTGCGAAAAAAGATATCAAAAAAACGGTGGTAATTTGTATAAAATATGTTATACTCTAAAAAGTGACTGCCGGAAAAACCAGGGCTTTGACTGCTGTAAAGCGGGTGTAGTCTGGAAAAGTGTCGGTAAAGATTACAGGACATTATGTATAAAAACCGTATAATATCCGAAAAATGCGGAGGCGATACCAGTTTGTCGCCTGTTTACCTTACACCATGGTATCGTGTACAAGGCAGAAAAGAGAAAGAGATGAATAAAAATGGATTTTTCAAACCTGTTTCACCACTGCACACAGGTGATGTGCAGCGATGGTATATATTATCCTCAGAGATTTTCGGAGACAATGCTGCAGTTTTACGGCGGCATTGACGAGGGAAAGGAAATCAGAGCTCGTTCCACAGCGGGAATCACTATGGAATGCATCACATATGCAGAGGAAGTTTCCTTTTGTTATGTAACCAGAGGGTTCTGCCGGGATTTTGTGGCTTTTGATATCTTTGAAAACGATGTGTTTATGCAGACCGTGCGGGAACCGGATCGCAGCCCCAAAGGCTGTGTGCGGTATCGGAAGCAATCACCAGGGAAAGTTAAATTGACGATTTTTCTGCCCCAGTGCGTTGTGACAGGAATTTCGGAAATCAATATGGGGCAATGGACACCTTGTGAAGAACCAGCGGAAAGAATTCTGTTTTTGGGGGACTCCATCACACAAGGAATGGTTGTATCCAGTCCTTCGCAGGCGTTCCCCGTGCTGATTTCTCGATTCCTCCATTGCGATTATCTCAATCAGGGAGTGGGTGGGTATGTGTATGACAAAGCATCCCTCCGGGAGATCCATCGGATTCGGGCAGAGAAAATCGTAATTGCTTACGGAACCAATGATTATCATATGGTAACCATCGGAAAGCTGAGTCTGGAACAATTCCACAAAAATGTGGAAGCTTATCTGGATGAAATAATCCGAACATTTCCACAGGGAAAGATCATGGTACTGACTCCCATATGGCGGGCAGACTGCACGGAGCAAAGCTGGGCGCTGTTTGTGCAGATGGGAAAGATCATAGAAAAATGTTCCCTTTCCAGAAATCTGGAAGTGGTGGACGGTCTGACTATTGTGGGACATGATGAAAGACTTTATGTGGACGGCATTCACCCCGGTGACTGGGGCGCCAATATGATGGCTTTGAATACGCTCCATGCAATGAAGGAAAATGGGGGGTGGAATTGTAAAATATGAAGGAGAAAAAGAGCATAAAGGAGTGGATCAGTCAGAAATCCATTCTTAAAACACTGGTAATCAGCTATGTGATTCTGTTTGCCCTTCTGCTGGTCAGCAATCTCTATATTTATGTCAGAATGGAAGATACCCTGATGTCCAAGGAGATTACCTACAATCACATGGCGCTGGACTATACCCAAGATATCATGGATCAGAATATTCAGAGTATCTATGATTACTGTACGGATTTCATGACGGATAAGGATATGCAGTTTCGCCTGATGAATTTACAGTCCATGGCAAACAAGGTATCCGTTATCAACCGGCTGATGGAATTTACGCAGAAGAATGAATTTGTGGAGCATGCCATTTTGTGGACGCCTTCCACAAAATCCTTGCTGTTTGAGAGCGGAGAATTTTCGGCGGAAGAAGCATTGTCCTCCTGTCTGAATGGCGAAAAACTCAGAGAGTCAATCGTAGTAGACAGATACAAGCAGGCCAAAATCGGCTATATTCCCAAAAGTGATGTGAAGATCGGTGAGTCCTCTTCTCATAAGAAGGGAGGCTATTTCATCATCTGCTATTCCTCTGCATTCGCATCGAAAGACAGCAAATTGCTGCTGCTCCTGCCGGAGGAACATATCCGGGAATTGTTTAAAAAAGTCTATGGCGGTAATCAGTTTTTCATGTTTACAGAGGATGGGAGATTTATTCTCAGCCCGGAAAAGGATGTGGAAAAGGATGTGCTGATGGAGCAACTGATGGAATCTGTCAGCAAAAAGCAGGACGATAACTTCCTCTATCACGATTATTTGGTGCTATACAGCCACTCTAAGGTCTTCCACTGGCAATATGCCACAATGGTTGAGTGCGCGAATATCTATCAGGATGTAACGATCCTGAGAACCGCTATGATTGTCCTGATGCTGATTAATTTCCTACTGGGAAGCGTTGTGATAGCACTGTCGATCCGGCAAACCTATATGCCGCTGAAGGACATTTTGCACTACATCGGCAAGGATAACCGGGGAACGACCGAAAATGAATACGATAAGATCAAGCAGGAGCTGCTGGATCTCAAAAAGAACAACCACATATACAAAGAAAATCTTACATTGTATGAGCTGATCCAGCACGGTGCAGAAGGCAAAGATCTGCATGAATTCTTTGCGAAACCCTGCATTTGCAGCATTATGCTGGCAGGATCGGATCTGCAGTCCGCGTGGGACATTATTCCTGCTCTGGAAGCGGTATTTGCAGAAAAACATTACGATATGCATTTGGTCAAAAGCAATTCTAATGAGATGTACCTGATTCTCAATGGAGAAATCTTGTGCTATGAAGGAATCGTGGAGATGTTGGAACGGGTCTGGAAGGAAAAACATCCCAAACTTTTGGCGGGCGTGGGTGCCGCTGAAACCGTTCAGCATCTGAAGCAGAGTTGTGACCGGGCAAAGGCGGCGGTAAAGGGAGGCAAAATCTGCGCCTGCGGGTATGTATATACAGGTGAAAATTACCAGACAGACTGTATACGCTTCCCATTGGACTTTGAAAGCCGTATGATGTCTTTTATCTATGCTGCGGACAAGAAAGCTGTACAGGGGTTTGTTGCTGAGATTTTTGATAATAACCTGGAAATCAGTTGGTCTGCATTCAGTAAGCTGCTTTTGGACTTTTATGAGGGCTACAAACGCATTGCTACTAAACTGCAGATCCCTATTGAACAGAATGTGCTGAAACGGTTTGTGAATTTCGGATACGACTTGGAACCCATCGAAGCGTTTGTACAAAAGCTGTACACGGAAATGGTTTTTGTGACACCTGTGGATAAACGGGCAAGCGATGTGGGCACTTTTATAAAGGACTATATAAATGATAATTACAGAAATTCCGAGATAACCATCGAAGGTATTGCTGAGGAACTGAATCTGGCACCCACTTATGTGTCAACGCTGTTTAAGAGAGAGGCACAGATTTCTTTCAGCCAATACCTGTCGGATTTCAGAATCCAGAAGGCAACGGATCTTCTGGAGAATACCAATATGAAGATCAAGGACATTGCTCAAGAAGTGGGCTTCGGAACCTACAGTAACTTCGCAAGAACTTTCAAAAAGAAGCTGGGTGTTACTCCTGTGGAGTATAAAAGCCAGAGATAACTCTAGTAATGTGAAAACCACCATTGCCATAAACGGCAATGGTGGTTTTTGTATCAGGACACAGCGGATGGATTATGCGTTTTTGTAAGTACTGCTGATGTGGCTCCATCTTTCCTTTAGCTGGAAGGCAATGCTCTTGGGGTTTCTCTCTCTTGTAAAGATGCCCTTCTTGTTGCCGATGACTCGGGTGGTGCCCTGCTTGGTCGCAAAGTCTGCAAACGCCCACAGGTGCTCACCGATCACGAAGTCCAACTTGTCGAATACTTTGTTGAATCGCTTTACCATCTCAATCTGGTATTCTTCTGTGAACATGACAGATGGAACGGAGTGGAAACCGGAGATAGAATCTGCGCCGTACTCTGTGATGATGATGGGCTTATGGTAGTTCTCATACCACAGTGTCAATTCCTTTTCTGCCTGATATTCGATCACATCCAGCATACCGGAGTCTTCATACCAGGAATAATATTTATTGATGCACACAACATCCAGCAGGTCGGCAACCTTATCCTTTTTGGGACCATAGGGGAATGCGTAGCTTACCATGGTGACAGGACGGTGAGGATCAGCGGTACGCACGGCATCGATAATGTCACTGAAGTAGGGGCGGGCGTTGTCTTCCCAGGAGGAAGGCTCGTTTGCAATGCTCCACATGACTACGCAGGGGTGATTCTTGTCGCGGTTGATGAGATCCTGCATCACCTGAATATGGAAGCTCTTCGTTTCATCATTGACTCTTTCTGGCACAAAGACCTGCTTGTCTTCGTTGAAGAAAGTCATGCCTACTGCCGGGGATTCATCAATCACCACAAATCCATATTCATCTGCCCAATCCAGCATTTCTTCTGCATAGGGATAATGGGAGGTGCGGAAGGAGTTTGCACCGATCCACTGCATCAGGTTAAAGTCCCGGATGCAGGTAACATCGTCCAGACCCTTGCCCTTGAGGTTCATGTCCTCGTGCTTGCCGAATCCCTTGAAGTAGAAGGGATTACCATTGATGAAGAACCGATCTCCTTCCACTTTGACGGTGCGGATGCCGATTTTCTGGTGGTATACATCGATGACTTCTCCATCCTGCTCCAGAATGGTGGTGAACTCATAGAGGTAAGGCTTACCGGGATTCCACAGATGTGCCTGAGGAACAAAGACACAGCCCTGCTCGCCGGAAGCCTCAGCTGCGAGATTCCCCTCAGCGTCCCGGACCTCCACACGGATGCTGCCTGAACCTTCATGCTGCACTGCATATTGCAGGAGTCCGTCTGCGCCTTGAATTTCCGGGTTTATGCTGACATCGGTAATGTAAGAGTGGGGGGTGGAATAGAGCTTTACCGGTCTGTGGATTCCGGCGTAGTTGTAGAAATCGTGGAAATACCGCTGCACCTTCATGGGCTTCTCATAGCGATAGGGATTATCCAGAATTTCAATTTCGCCGGGAGGCAGCATCTGAAAATCCAGAACATTGTTGACGCAGACGGTAATACGGATCTTTTCACCGGGCTTAACACGCTGAGAGATTTCACCTTCAAAGGGCAGATAACCACCCTTGTGGGCCATGAGGAACTCACCATTTACCCAAACTTTTCCTCTGTGGGTCACGCTGCCGAAGCGGAGAACGATTCGCTGATCCTTCCATGTGGAGGGGACAAAAACGGTGCGCTCATACCAGACATCTCCCACCAGATCACGGATGGTGCTGTCGGTGGTAATGTCATTATAGCTGGCGGGGACAGGCATGTGGAGCTTCCTGGGCAGTCCGGTTTTAAACCATCTTTCCTGTTCGCCTACCCCTTCGGCGTCGGGACAAAAGTCCCAGATGCCATCCAGAGATTTTACTTCTCTTGTGTTGCTTTCATAAGGATATAACATTATTTCTGCTCCTGTTCATTTCCGATTTTGTAAGCGCTGATAAAGAAAGAGACATCCTTTATCTGCACATTACCCTGAATTTTCAGTACAGGGTTTTCTTGGATTGTTGGAATGCTTTCCTGAAAAAGTGAAATTTTTGTCTGCTTCCATGTGTTGGTGCCGTCCATTTTGATGTTGCAAAGCTCCTGAGACTCATGAAAGAGTTGGAAGGAATCTTCGGTGTCGTCCAGATAGGAAAAACTCAGCCAGCTGTCATATGCCCAGCAGGACATACATGCGAGGCTCTCCGGGCTGCAAATGGTGATGGCGTGGTTGCTGATCTGAAGATCACCGTCTGTCTGGGTCAGGAAAAATTCTTTTTGACGCAGTTGCCGTTCCAGAGCTTCCAGAAGTTTCTCCAGTCCTGCCAGAAACAGCCGTGCTGTACCCAGCTCTCGCTTGCTGATATCCTGTGCAATCTGATCCATAGCTTGCTCAAAGGGGGCGGTATCGGCACCGGCTTTGTGCAGACGCTTTACCCGTTTGCGCAGGTGGAATAAATTAAGCGGCAGCAGGAAATCGGTGCTGTCTCCGGGATCGGCAAGTCCCTTCCACTGGGCGGCGCAGGTGCGGGTAGTCTCTACTTCTCGGTAGCCGTCTGCGAGGGTAGGCTCGATTTGATGGCTTTCTGTATAGTCATTCCAAGATACAATGTAGACAATATCTGCATCGTCGGGATGCTCCAGATGGTTTTTCCACATCTCCCGATAGTTTCTGCCAGAGTCCCGGAGAATGCAGGACAGGTCATGCTTATTCCAGGAGGCACAGGCACGGTTATCCATGGCGGGATTGACACAGCCTACATGAACTTTGCTGTTCGTTTTCTCCATGGC
>RCNI01001621.1_pt1 | contig 11900 bp, 7 predicted proteins | sample 2041151 | NCBI WGS metagenome assembly RCNI01 (sample SAMN09708214, study PRJNA481090) | feces metagenome | isolation source: feces | place: Antarctica: Albino Rookery
TGTAGTAGTTTTAGAAACTTATATCATATATGATATACTTATACTAGTTTAGTTAATGAAGTTCATTAATATAAATTAATTAACCTTTTTGCTAAAAATAACAACATTTTCAATTTAAATTTGATATTGCAAAATATATTTATGGGTGTATAATGCTTCATACTATGAAGTTAATGATTTCAAAGAATTTGTTAATTGGGGCTTCTTTAGGGCTTGGAGGGGTTATGGCTGCTACTGCAGCAGTAACTGTACCTTTAGCCATTAGTAATAAAAACCAAGTGAATGATGCAGACTACAACCCCAATAGTGAATTAAGAAATAAAATCTCATATAATGATTTCAAAATCTTAAAAAAGAATTTCCACGAAATTTCTACACCAAAATTTAATCAACCAATTAAAACCAATTTATCTTTAATCAATAGTAGATTAATTACTGAAATATTTAGTAATAATAGTTTAGTATGAAAATGTCTATGATCATTAAACCTAGAAACTGATTTTGATGAAGATGAAATTAATTGTAAAGATAAAGGCACTGGTGTTAGTTTAAGAATATTTAAAGTCTTAACTACAAATAACCAAGGTGAAAAAGAAGAATTAATTTGTCATCACCAAATGCATAACCGATTAGGTGCTATCTATAATTTCAAAGAATAAATTTTACTAACCTTATTTAAAAACTCCAAATCTATTTAATGACTAAATAACTTATATCTATTTGTTAACAATATATTTTAATGTTTTAGGTACTCTTTGAGTAGTAACAATTAATTCACCATCTCTAATAATTACTGTATCTTCAATTCTTACCCCACCTACATTTGGTTTGTAGATACCAGGTTCTACTGTAACTACATGGTTTTTCACTAATGGTACATCGCAATTAGGTGAAACATTAGGCATTTCATGAACCTCTACTCCAACACCATGGCCTGTTCCATGTTGGAATAAACCTTTATATGGGGTATTATTAATAAAATCTCTACATGCAGCATCAACTGACTTGGTGCTATTACCTATTTTGCATAAATTTAGGCCTTTTTCTTGCGCTAGGCGAACGTTTTCATAAATCGTAAGCATTTCCTCATTGTTACATTTTTCGCCCACTACAAAGGTTCTTGTCATGTCTGAAGCATAATTATTATGCATGCACCCCATATCAATAGTGACCATATCTCCTTCTTGAATGACATAATCTGATGGTTTGTGGTGTGGACAAGCTCCATTAAGTCCAGCTGCCACAATAGGACTAAAGGAATTACCACTAGCACCTAATTCTAAGAATTTGATTGATATTTGCTTAGCAACTTCTTTTTCGGTATAACCAGGTTTGATTCAAGATCATACCCATTCAATCACTGAAGCTGTAATATCAGCTGCAGCTTGAAGTTTTTTTACTTCTTCATCTGTTTTAATAGCTCTAATTCAATTTGTTTGTAATGGTAGGATGTTATATTCCTTAACAAGTTCATAATTAGATAGAGTTAAATAATCCTTTTCAATAATTAATTTATCAATATTTAATTCTTTTATCCCTTTAGCTATAAGATTCTTTAATGTATCTTCTGGTTTTTCATTGATGCATCATACTTCCATATCTTTTAATGTTTGACGAGCTACTAGGATATATCTAGAATCAGTGATAAAGATGGTTTTACCCGCTTTATTAGCAATTACCACACCAAAGCTTGAATCTAAACCAAGTAATCAATAACGGTTGCATGATGAGAATAAGATAATTCCATCTGCCTTTTGTTCATTAATGTATTTTTTTAGCATTTCTTTTTTCATATTATTTTCCTTTCTTACCTAACTTATATGAAATGGCATCAATAAAGTTGACAACTAATAAATCAATTTTCTTAGCAACTACATTCAAATTAGAATTAAACTGTACTTCATTTTTTTCTGGATTGTCTAATTTATCAATACCAATTTTAACTGCAGCAAATTTAGCATTTAAGCAATGACATACTTGTGCCACTGCACAACATTCCATATCTACCACAGTGGGTAATTTTGAGCTAAAGACATGAAATTTAGTTTTGTTCTCTTTGTTCACAAATGAATCAGAAGTATATACTACTCCAAGTTTATACTCCATTTCAGCAGCATTTAAGATATTAAAGATTTCTTCATTAATCTTTTCATCTGTATTATATCATGTTGGCATCCTTGGGATTTGGTTAATTTCGTATCCAAATCCAGTAGCATCAGCATCGCCATAACTAGTTTTATCAATTACTAATATATCTTTAACTTCAAGACCATCAATAATGCCTGCAGAGCCAATATTTAAACACATTGAAACGTTAAAGCTATTGATCATAATTGATGCAGCCATGGCAGCATTAGCTTTACCAATGCCTGAAAAGGTAAGCACAGCTGTTTGGCCATTTTTGGTGGTGACTACATAAAATTTTAAATTATGGATAGTATGAGTGAAAACATCTTTAAATCCATCCTTTAATAATGAATCGCATTCAGTTTGCATGGCAATAATAATTCCTAACATAACCTCTCCTTACTCATTGTATTGCTTTTGGGTGGCAGCATATAATTCATCAAAGCATTTGTCTACATCTTGTTTAAATAAGATTCTAAAATATTCGATATTATTAATGTCTGTGTCTGTTCTATTTGGTTCTAATTTATCAGCACAATATAAGACCTTATCTAAGAAAGTAATTGGGGAGCCATAATTATATGGTTTGGTGTGTCTCATAATGGCATCTAGAATAAGTTTATCATCAAAGTGGTAAATAGTATGTAAATAATAAGCGCCCACAGGACCATGTAATACTTTTCAACTATCATGTGCTAAACCTAAATAATCATAAGCTATCATTTCTTGTTGTGATTGACTAAAACATTTAGCTAAATCATGGTATAGTCCAGCTAACCAAGCTTTGTGTTGTAATTCTGGTTTTTGTAATGCAGTAATCATCTTAGCTGTTTGTGCTACACGCATCGAGTGGAGATAACGTTCTTCATCCATATAAGTTTTTAATAGGTTTTGGGCATATAAACCATTGGTCATAATGTACTTTAATACATCAGCATCTAAATCATCTACTAAAAAGTATTTTCTAATATCAGATGAATTAGTAAAGATTTGATTATCATTGATTGCAAAGGCATGATATTTATTTAATAATGATTTATCATAATTTGATCTTGGATAAATTAAAAGAGTTACATAGTTAAGGATATCTTGATATTGGTATCAAGTATCAAATACATTAAGTTGGTCACTACCTATTAACAAATATAATTCATCCATAGGGTAAAGTGCTTTAAAGTGTTTAACAGTGTTAATGGTATATGAAACTTGATTAGTTTGACTGATTTCATATTCGGAAACATCTCAATGATTTTTTTGAGCAACTATTTTTACCATATTTAATCTATCAATAGGGTTAGTAGTTGTTTGTTTATACGTAGTTTTCAAATTTGGGACTAGAATACAACTAGTTGCCCCAGTATGTTGCATTGCCGATTTTAAGATACTTTCATGACCTTTATGAATGGGATCAAAAGTTCCACCAAATATAATTCTTTTCATACTTTGATTATATAACAGATGTCTTATTGTCTTTCATTAATGCAAAATTTATTTTATTCATAATCATCTGGAATAAATCCAATGAAATCTGAACCTACAATTTTCATTCTATTCTTTTTGTTTAATAAGATGATAATTAATACCAATAAAACAAATGATGCCATAGCTACAAGACTAATAACAATTCAACCAATCACTTGACCTGAATTATCATTTTTAAATAATTCGTTAGGGTTAATAGTAATTAATTTAATTCTAATTTCATTATTCATATTATTATCAGCAGTAGCATCTACTTCATGAACAATTAAATCTCTAATAATCATTCTGCCATATTTATCAAATGTTAAACTACATGAGATTTGGCTAGTTGAAATATCGTTACCACTTAAGAAAGTATCTGGGATTTCATCAGATCTTGTAGTTAAATAGTTAGCAGTAGCTTCTTTAATGATATTGGTTTTTTCAGCAGTAGATTCAACAGCATTGATTGCATTTATTCTACGTTTTATTTCTTCTTCAATCCCACCTTCAAAAATTTCACCATTAGGAACTGATCTTAATTTAAGTTTCCCATTTATCACCTTTTCTCCAGGAATAGAATCAGTGAATCATTGTGAGAAGTGGATTAGTAATCTAAAATCTTCTGTGCTTGTTTCAACTGATTTAATTTCTACATCAGTAGCGGTAACATATTGGCCATTTTCACGATATCCATCTAATAAGTTAGAAATATTAGTGTTAATGTATTTAAGAATATAGTCTTTGTGTTCTAGGTTATTAAGGTTGTTAGCTCAATCCACACCAAATAATTTATTTTTATCACCAATTGTAGTAGCTAATTGTTCATGAGTTAAATCAATACTTGTTGGGTTTGGGTTAGTAAAGGTTGGTTTAATTTTGGTTGTTACTAAACCGTCTTTTTTAAAACCTTCAAAGACAATCCCTTTAATAACAACAGTTGAACTATCATCTTGAACATTGTAAACATTTCTTAAGGTTAAGTCGAAAACTAATCTATCAGCTGTAGTATTTGTTTTATTAATAGTAATTACACAATTTTCTGGAGTGAATTCATAGTTAGGTGGTAAGTTAACAAAAATGTCTCTTTGGTGTTGTACTAGAATTTTTCTTATATCTTCTTCACCAAAGATACCAGCTGGGATGTTTGGATCACCATAAGGGAAGGTTTTATTTCCTGTTACACCTGTTTCTTTTACATTAAAACCACTTAGCTTAAAGACATCAGAGACAAATTTAGTAGTAGTTTCTGATTTAACTTCTAATAAGGCATTAGAAGGGTCATAATAAGTTTTTAATTTGATTACAAAATGAATAGCACCTTGACTCTTAATTCATTCTGGATTGGTAATGATGATATCTTCCTTGATTAAACTTCTTGGTTCATCAGTAAAAAATCTTTCTTTGTGATTAAATACATATTCTTGAATTTGGTTGATGTCATATTCAGCTTGGGTAGCATAAATATCAGCTAATGATGGATCGTTAATAGTTCTATCACCACCAACTCATTTAGTTGGACTTCTTCGTTTAAAACCACTAAACTTTTTATTAGAATATTCTCTACTTTGAACAAAGCTACCTGAAATTCAAGCTTTGTTATTTTTTATCTTTAAGTCAACTTCAATAGTTCCCATACGATCATTGACATCTACAACACGAAGGATTTCTAAATCTTCTTGAGTTAATGTTCTATCATTTGAAACACCAGTAATAATACCTTCAGTGTTTAAAATATAACCAATCAATCTTAAGTTGTTGTTAGCAATAGATGAAGCATAGATTTCTTCTACACCTTTAAGTCTACCATCATTAACTTCTGTAGTTGTACCATCAGTTTGGAAACCGTAGAATGTAATGGTTTCAACTAATGGTTTTTTATTCACAGTAAATACATCAGGTAAAGATAATGTAAATTTAATTTCTGATGGAGTATCTGGGTTTAATGGATCAAGTGCGATGGTTGCTTTTTGGAAATCATAATTATTTGGCAAGTTATTGAACATTACATCTTTATTCTTTTTGATTTCATTTCTAATTCAATCATCATTTACATGGTTATGAGGCATATCATTCTTACCAAATGGAAAAGTGGTATTTTTAAAAGTTGTTTCCTTAGCAGTGAATCCATTTATAGTCATTTTAAATGCTACATTTGGATCTGGTTTTCTATTTGTTAAGTAGAATGTTATCTCAGCTATACCAGTGGCAACATTTTTATCAACCGTTTGAATGTTAATATTTTCTGCACTGATTTGATCTGGTGCATCAATGAAAATATTATTAACATTTCTTAAAATCATTTTTTCCTTAAAGTAGTTGTTATCAATAGAAGCTTCATCAAGTGAAGGAGCTACACCTGAAGGATTTAATTCTGAATATCTAAAGATACCATTATTTCTTAGTTTAGTGTTTCTAGTATCAAAACCAGTTAAAACAAAGGTGTGTTTAAATTGTGCTTTTTCATCAATGGTTAATAACCCACCATTATTTGGGTCATAATATTTTTTAAGACCAATAACAAATTCTAGTCTTCCAGCTTCATTGTCTGCCTTAATTGTTTCTGGGAAAATCACCACATCAGTTGGTTCTAGTATTGGAGTATTTAAATAGAACTTGTTTGGGTAACTAGTAACATATCTATGAATCATCTCTGCTGTATATGTATTAGCATAAATGTTTTTAAATAAGTATGGTTCATTAATCTCAGTATCTGGTGATCATTTAGTAGCTAATCTAGTATTAAAACCAGTAAAGGTAACATTTTCAAAACTTCTTGTTTCTTGTTCTTGACCATTAATTCAAGCCTTTTTGTTTTTAATTGTCACTGTTAAAGTGATTGAACCATTGATATCGTTGGTATTGGTAACATTAGATAATTCAATATCTTCAGTAGTCAATCTTTTCCCTGAAACAATGTTTGTAATACTATCAGATTTGATAATAGCATTAATTAGTTTAGTTGTATCACTATCAACAATATCAATATCACTAGCAAAAACATCACGGAAACCATCTAATACAGGTAATGGATCTTGAGTAATTGATGTAGTTAAACCAATTGTTTTAAAACCTTCAATGGTGATAGTTCTAGAAAGTTCACCAACACCATTAACTCCTTCTGGACGATAAACATTAGAAAGAATTACCTGACAAGTCACAGAACCTGGTGTTGATGTATCAGTTTCAGGATTGAAGACAACCCTAATATTATCTTCTAATGCAAAGTTAAATGTTGGTAAGTTTTTAAACACATCTTCTTTATGTTTAATAAGTTCATTTTTTATTCAAGTATCAGTAATTTGTTTGTTAGCAATAGCTGGATCACCAAAGTAGAAGGTTTCACTTTTGAAATCAGTAATTTTTTCTTTAAAACCTGTGATGGTAATATCAAAATGCTTTTGAGTTGGTCTTGCATTGACTAACTCAAATCCAAGTTTCACTACACCTGTTACAGGGTTTTTACTAGTAATTCTAATATCTTGAATGTTATCTTTTACTACAGTATCAGGATATTCTTTAAAGATAGTAGTATATTTTTTAGCTATTACAGTTCTATATTCATCAATGGTAATATCATCAAGAGTCACAGGAGCTTTGTTTCATAGGTCTGAGTATTGATATTCTCCAGTTGGTGATGCTAACTGTGTATTTCTTGTATCAAAACCATTGATAATAAATTGTTTCTTGAAGGATTGATCTTCATTACGAGTAAGAATACCATCTGTGCTATTGTAATAAACCTTTAAAGATAAATTAAAAGTAATTACACCATTTTCATTATCTCTAACTGGTTCTAAAATTTCAATATCACTTTCTTGTAATGTTTCTGGAGCATAGCTAAAGAATTTATCTTGGTAAGCAAAGATATATTTTTGTAGTTTGTTATTATTACAATCATTTGCATATTCATTTCTGAATGTTACATTATCTGTAATTGTATCATTAGCAGCTCATTGGGTTGCATTTCTAGTTTGGAATCCAGATAACCTAATATCAGTAAATACTTTTTCTTGAGGTCTTCCTTCTTCTCAGGCAGTATTTGAATCAACGGTAATAGTCACTGTAATTTCACCGGTTAAATCATTAGCATCTTTAATACCACTCAAAGTGATAGCACTAGGAGTTACTTTAATATCATTGTTAGTGTTTTTAATAATATTTGAACTTGCAATTAAAACTTTAAGTTCACCAAGACTAGTTCTATTAATACTTGAAGCAAAGATTTTTGATGCACCAATTAATTTACCACTTTCACAAGTTGTAGTAATCCCTTGAGTTCGATAACCAGTGAATTTAACTTGTTGTGAAATTTTTTCAGTTCCGTCTTTAGTATAAACTCTAGATAATTTTAGTGTGAATGTTACTTCACCAACTACATTGGTATTTACATCTTCTACCCTTAAGTTATTGATTAATTTTCAGTTATTAATTGTTGGTAAATTAGTAAAAATTGTTGATTTGTTATCCAAAATCTTTTGTTTGATGGTAAATTCTGTTTCCGCAGCAGATGGTATAGATTTATCACCTAGAGCAAATTCGGCAGCATTAATTCTAGTTTCTTTTTCTTTAAAGCCAGTAATAGTAACAACAAAGTCTTTAGCATTTGGTAAGGCATTAGTTAGGTTGAAGTTAATTACTAATTTACCTTCTGCATAGATTGCATTATAACTTCATTTACTTAATGTTGCTGGAGTTATGTTATCAGGAGCATCAATAAAAATTTCACTCTTCTTTTCAATAATTAAATCTTTTAATGATTCACTATTAATTTTTTTAATATCTTCTAAATCAAATGGATCACCAACATATAAATCACTAAAAACAAAGTTACCATCATTTTTTAATCTTGTATTTCTTTTTTCAAAACCAACAAAGTTAAATTCTTTAGTGAAGTTAGTTCCTGCATCATTCACTTCAATTGCTTTATCATTAAAATATTTTTTTAACCCAATGTTTACTCTAACTAAACCAGCATCTCTATTTGGGTTATAACCAACAATAACAATATCTTCAGGAGTAAAATCTGTTGGCACATTTTTAAAGAATAAGTCTTGGTGTTGTTGAATATATTGAACAATGTTATTTCTGTTTATTGCATCTGAATAAAGATTTTTTCATTCATTAGGAATTGGGATGTCAGCATTTTCACTTCAAGATGTTGTTGGAAGTTGTTTAAATCCAGAGAAGACAACATCAGTAACTGTTACTTCTTTTGGTTGTCCACCAACTCAAGCTTTAGTAGCAGCAACAGTAACAGTCATTGTCAATTCACCTAATTTATTGTTTGCATCCTTGATATTGGAAATAGTTATATCTGAAACAGTTAATGCACCAGCGTCAGGATTTGTTGCAGTAATGATTCCTGTAGTTTCCATAATAGCACGGATTAATTGTTCGTTGTCATTAGTTACTTTTGATGCCACAAGTTCAGTTAATCCATCTAATTTACCTGGGTGGATTTCTGTAGTTAAGCCATCAGTTCTAAAACCACCAATAGTTATTTGAGTTACAAAATCAACATCTTCTGCAGTTTTTACATTTGGTAATGTTACTGTAGCAATCACTTTACCCACTACTGATGTATCAAGGTTAGTATCAACTTGTAATGTACTTCATACAAAATTAGGTGGAATATCTTCAAAAACATCATCCTTGTGGCTTATTAATTGTTCTTTAACTCAACTAGCATCAACAGACAAATTTAATTGATCTATTGAACCATATTTAAACTCATTTGCTTTAACTCTAGGAATAGCAGTTGCAAAACCGTTAATGGTTAATGCAAATTCTTCAGTATTGTTTGGTGCATTATTAACAGTAAATTTAACAATCGCTTTACCTGTAGCATATTGCAATTCTAAATCTTTATCAATAATTATGTTTTCGGTTTTAAGACCTTCTTTAGGAATGTGATCAAAAATAATACTAGCATGTTCTACAATAGCTGATTTGAAATATTCTTTAGTAATTACAGAATCAAACAACTTTGGTGCTGGACCAGAAAATAATGTTGCATATTCTGTAATTACTAATTTTAATTTGATATCATCAGGCGCATACCCTGTGATTGTTATCCTTTTTACAAGCGGATCACCAGCATCATTGATTTTAGTATTAGGTAATGAAATATCTAGTGAGATTTGTTCTTGCACAGTTCTATCATAGTTTGAACATACAATAGAATCGAAGTTGTAGTCTTTAGGTAGGTTTTTAAAAATTTTATCTTGGTTGGTTTTTAGAATTTGTCTGACAACTGTATCATTAACATCTGCTACATGAACACTTTTATCACCATAAGCTAGTTCAGTCATTAAAATTGATGTAAACGCCTTCTTAAATCCAGTAATGGTAATAGTAAAAGGTAAATCCTTACCAGATTCCATATGGATGTTAACTTGAATAACTGCTGTACCTTCATAATTATCAGTTTGGATATTATCGCCAATAGTTAATTGGTCAGCTGTTATCAAATTAGAGTTTTCTCAAATAACTTCTTTTTTTGTATAAATTAAGTTTTTAAAATATGTTGTGGTTAAGATACTATCAGCAATTGATGGTGCAACATCAGTTGAAAGTTGGTCAAATCTAAATGTTGTATCCTTGATAGTTGGTTCAACTGCTTCAGCTGGAGCATCTGGTTCATTTGCAGTTTTAGCAGTTACACCATTTCTTAATAAACTTGAATTTTTAATTAACTGGTTTGATTTTTCGGTTTGGGCAATAGTTAGAGCACTTGAAGTTAAAATTCCACTACCAACAATTAACGCAACTAATCTTTTTTTCTTCAAGTTTTTCATTATTTTCCCTATATGACTTAGTTAAATTATACCAAAATTTTACATAATATTATACTTAATAAGGCTTAGAAATGAGAGTTTTTTTCTTAATTTTATAAAAATTAGAATTAGAATTTTTTTTGCTTTTTTATCACAAAAAATTTAATCTTTTTCTGAGATTAATGGCGGGTTTAAAATATTATTTTGGTCATTTTTTTGGTGTTATTTTAGGGCTAAATTATGATATTTTTATACCGAAAAAGTGTTATTTTTAACCCTCTATTTGGTTAAATTTTAGTATAATTTCTATTAGGAGTTTATATGAAATATATTAGTGAATACCAAGCCTTACATATGCACGATTTGGACTGAAAACACCCATTTTCATATAGTGGTAAAATCTACTCAAAGACTAATAAATTACTAGGAGATAGCAATATTGAGTATATCAAAGGCGACTTTTATGCTAAACCTAGTAGAGCCTTTGTTGATTTATTGCTAAATGGTGTATATAGTAAAAAAGATCTTATTAAATTTATTGACATTGAATTTGAAATCAAACCAGATGATGCTTATGAAATGCTTGAAATGTTATGAAATGTTTATTTACATGCTAAATGAAGAAAGAGAATGACTTTTAGAAATAAAGAAGGCACATTTGAAGAATTCAGAAAACAACTAGGAAAAACTTTTAATGAAAAATTCCCACAAGAAATTGTTGATTTCAAAGCATTAGTTTGAATTGAATAATTGGATAAACGATTTAAAAAACCTATAGCTCACTATCTTGCTATAGGTTTTTAATTATTTAATTTCATTTAGTTTGTTTTTAATCATTTCTACTTTTTTATCATTCGGAATAGTAGCATCTAAAATAATATAATCCATCCCATAAGTTTTACATGTCTGTTCTAAGAACTCAACATACACTTCATTTAATCTTTTAAAGTAGTCTTCATTACTATCAAAGTTGTCTACTTCTACATCTCTATTTCTTTTGAAAAGTCTTTCTTTAAAGGTTTCTCAATCTACTTTTAGAATGATATATAATCTTGGTACTCCAGCATTGTAAACAAGTTCTGATGCTTTTTCACATCAAATCTTGTCATAGAAACTAAAAGTGATAGGATCACTAGCCATATTTTGATGTGCGAATAATCTATCTTCAAAAATGGTTCTATCCACTATAACCATATTATTGTGTTGGCTAAATCTTTTGTAACATTCATATCGATTTAGTAAAAAATATAATTGGAAGACTGTAGCTGGTATATTTCTTCTTTCATATAATCCTTTTAATAATGCTTTTTGGATTTCATCATTATCATCTAATTCATAAAGTTTTTCGGCATTTAATGCTTTTGCTAGGTCATCTACTAATGTAGTTTTTCCGGCAGCAATCATCCCTCCGATAGCAATGATATTAGTTACTTTAACTTTTTTAAACTCTGCTGGTTTTAATTTTTCCATATTGCCCTCACTTTTTAGTATTTTTAAATACTAACACTATTTAATACTAACATTATTTATAAT
>RCNI01002809.1_pt1 | contig 11899 bp, 10 predicted proteins | sample 2041151 | NCBI WGS metagenome assembly RCNI01 (sample SAMN09708214, study PRJNA481090) | feces metagenome | isolation source: feces | place: Antarctica: Albino Rookery
ACAGAAGCACAGAGATTAAGGCATCCCGCACATCATCCGGTGCACGGTAGTAGAGCTCACATGGATAGAATACCTCTGCGGCCAGTGCAGCCCTCTGAATCTCCGGGGTGATGGCATCCCGGTAGCCGAGCAGCTGCCAGAAGTCGGCACATTCCGGATCCTTCATATCCGCCAGCCGCTGGATGTTCTCAATCAGGTTTTTCTGCTTCTCTGCGATTTGTTCCGATGTCCATGACAGTGCAGTTTTTCGTTCTTGTTCACACTTGCATTTCCAGCACAATCCATCATAGCCTAAAGAAGTGCCGCAGCTGGAGCAGGTGCATTTCAAACTCATCATCTTTAACTCCTTTTAGATAAAAAATGCCCTGCGCCGCACTGCCACAAGGGCAAACTGACGCAGGGCATGAAAAGGCCGCAAAGGAGGAGCCACATCTGCTTGCAGACGTAGTTGCTTCTTCAGAAAAAATTACTTTTTCATTTCTGAGGACAGTTGGTGGCTGTCCAAAAACTCTGTTCATAGTGGCACCCCCTCATAGATATAATTTTACATTTTATAATATCATAAAACACTTACCAATGAAAATGTTTTATTTATTTTGCTCTTGAATTTTTTGTGAATTCATAAAAAGGCAAGTGTGCCTCAAACATAGTATAATGATCCTGTCCTCAAGGGATACTCGCACTTTTCCTGCAAGGTCGCACAATAAAATACACCCCCCAAAGCCACTGTGTCTGGGATGTCAGGGACAGGTATCATTATTCAGGGTGGAATAGTGAACTGTAAGATCTTTCAAGAAAATCTTATGACCAGCACTGAAATGATACCAAACCGGTACAACACCCATTTGAGACATACAGGAGCTTGGGGAGAACACATGGAAAAACGGGGCTCTGAGGGACTTTAGCCCCTCAAAGGGACTATATTTAATTCCATTTTGCCGAGTGGGAATAATAGAAAATAGCTTTTACATAATCTTTCAGTATTGCATCAGCGATACTGAGAGATTTTTTATAGGAAAGTTCCTGGTATCATAAGAACCTCATCATCTTTTAGAACTATATCCAAAAACGTATAAAAGAGGCATCTCAAAAATGAGATGCCTCTTTACAAATCCTACACAGGAATATACGAACTGAATTCGGACTAAATCAGCTGACCTTCACCTTTTCCCACAGGGTGTTCACCATGTCCATCTGCTCCAGCGTGAGATCACGATAGGCATAACGGTTATACAACTCAAAGAAATTATCCATCTCGGGATAGAGGATGGAAATGGCCTCCTCCCCCATGTCCGCAATATACTGCTCGTTCTCGTAAACCAAGCGGTTGGGGCAGGCGTAGCTGATATACTCGGCGTTGGCGATAGCCACCTCTTCCGAGAGCATGAAGTTGATGAAAATCTCCGCCAGCTCCTGATTCTGGGTACAGGTAGGAATCGCCATGTTCTCCACGAAGAAGTGGGTTCCCTCAGGATAATAGAAGCGTAGATCAATGTGATCCGCCTGATCTGCCTGCATGGTAAAGTAGTCACCGGCATAGTAGGCACCGATGGACGCCTCTCCGGACTCCATCATATTGTAGATCTCGTCCATCACATAGCTCTTCACCAGCGGGCGCTGCTTCAAAAGCTCCTCGGCTGCCAGATTCCAATCGGCAGGATCAGCAGAATTCACGTCAAGCCCCAGCTTATACATAGCCGTACCCACCGCATAGCGAGGGATATTATACTGAACAATGGCATTTTCGTACTTCTCATTCCACATCAGATCCCAGCCACCTACATCTTCCTCATCCACCACATTGGCGTCGTAGATGATGCCTGCCATGCCATAGGTATAAGGCACGGAATACTGGTTATCCGGGTCAAAATACAGCCCACGGAACGCGTCGCCGATGTACTGGGCATTAGGAATATTGTCATAGTTGAGGGGCACCAGCATCCCGTCCGCCGCCATGCGGGCCACCATGTAGTCCGTCGGAAAAATCACATCATAGCTGGCAGTCCCATTGGAAATGCGGTTGTACATATCCTCGTTGGACGTGATGGTACTGTAGTTCACCTTGACCGCCTGGCCATAGGTTTCCTCATACCATATCTCAAATTCCCGGATGGTGTCCAGGCTGCCATCGCTGCCGTCAGAGATATATTCTCCCCAGTTGTAGACATTCAGCTCCAAGGTTCTGGAAGCACCGCAGCCGGTCAGGGACAGGCTCAACAGCAGGGAAACTGCCAGGATCAGGCTTGCAATTTTCTTGTTCATTACGAGTTCCTCCATATTCTGTAGTGGTTCCGGATTCGCCGGATCGGATATTCATGCGATTGATGTAAGAAGCACTTCTCTTTACGACTTTGCCAAAAGGCATTCAGATGCTCCCGCGGTAGATATTCAGCGCATACCGGGGCACACTCTCACCGCAGCCGGTCAGGGATAGCAGTCGTACCTGCATTATGGATAGGGCCGATGCAGTCCGTTTTTCATTCTCTCCTCCTTCAAAAACAAAAAAAGTGATATGCTGCACTGCAGCATATCACTTGGGAAAACGATAAAGTAAGACTATCCAGCCTCATCCGAAAATGGGGCGGAACAGGCTTCCAAAAGAATTATATCCGTTAATCACAATGGATCAGAGTCTATATAGCAAAGATTACTTTTACTACTCTTATTGACCATTTCACAAGCGTATGCCGCAAGGCACTGGTTTATAGTAACCAACTTATAAAACTGAGCTTCTAACTCAATCAATAAGGCAACAGAAGTTGCCAACCGCCTCCCGACGGTCTTCGGCATTCGACCCGGCTGTCCGTATGGCCTTGGCCTCACCGCTGGAACGGCAGGGCGGTCGTATCTTGCTTTGGAAAGACCTTTTCCAATGCGATGAGCGGATTATAGCATGGATATTTTGGGTTTGTCAACAGGTAGGATACTTTTTCCTTCAGACAATCATCTATCCTTTCGCAAGTGGCAATGGGAATTCTTTATTTTCTGTCAGAAAATTACCATAGCCACACAGCTGGAGTATTTTAATTCATCTCCTTTGCAGTTTTTCACTTTTCTCGGAGGCGTGCTGCCTCATATCCCTATTCCAAAAGAGCCGGTGTTCCGCAGCTTCCGCGAGTTTGATTGCGCCATTTTCCCATAGTTTTCTCAACGGAACAATTCATCCAGCGTCTTTCCGTCTTTATCTTTCCACTCACGCCAGCCATTGGTGCTGCCGCCCAAAACAAAGTCAGAGGCTCCGCTGGGAGAATTAAAGCTAAGAACTTTGGCGAGGTAATATTTTCCGTCTGGATTTTGGACGATCGTTTTGTCCTTTAGATATTCCTGCCTTTTGACATTATAGCTGTCAAGATGTACTGTATTTGTCATATCAATCTCAGATCCGGGCAATAGGTCAAAACGCTCTCCTGCATAAGCCCCTTTTGCAACAATGCCTCTTCTGGATGTAGTAAAGGGAGCCTGTGCATTCCGGTCCGATGTATCATTCATTCGATAGCCCAATACGCCCATAATGAACTCAATTTCCTCGTAGATTTCTTCAATCAGAGGTAGATCATATTCTGAAATCTTATACTTGGGAATCACCTTGTTATCCATATCATATCGATTCGCGTCACTAGCCTTCTGAATCGCAAATTTTTCTAACCCACTTAGGATATTCAGATTAAAATGTTCGCTGTCCGCTAAAAACAGGATAGCTTTATTCCAGAAATTCTTTTTCGCGTTGTGCTGATCAAGACGAGCAATGCCGTTTTGCGTCTGTCCGATATAAATCTTTGATAAGGAACCTTCTTCGTCATTTATCAAAAAATACACGCCGGGATTATCGATGCCCGTCAGCTGTTTTGCCTCATTCAGATAAATTCGAGGAACTACAAATGCCTTCACAGCAGACAAATGGCGCATATAAATGCGAATCCCTTCCGGCTCCCCGTTATGGAAAATAATTTCCAGTCTTTTTGCTCTTGCCATAGTCATCTATTCTCCTCATCAGTAAATCCCATAATTTTATAACCGCTAACCATGATAAGCTCCTCATTATAGATAGAATTCCGCTATATCACGCCTCTATTTTCACGTTTTTTCAACAAAAGCGCGGTGTAGGCACTGCTTTTAGTGACAAAAATGATGATAGGCGGAGAAGGCAGCGCTTTCAGTTCCTTCGCGATCTCGTAGCCGTTTGGTTGCTCCATTTCTATATCAAGGAGCACGATCTGAGACGCAATGTTCTCCCACAATTCCTAAGCTGCGCCAAGACCGTCCGGAACAACAGCAGGGTGTGTCTGGTCGCCAAAGCCGCTTTGTTCCGTGGCTGCGGCCTGCCGCCATACGCAGAGCCTATTCCCTGCTTTGTACCGCTGCCCATAATGCGCGTGTTCTACAATGTTGTGTGTGCACTATTACATTTTCTTTGATGGTAATCCACCCTGTTTTAATCTAACGGATACCGTTTATTTCTGTACGTCATCCGCCCGGACATAAAACTCCTCCCCTGTGTCCAAGCACAGGCAGCCAAGCTGTATGCCAAATCCACACCCGCAGTCAATCGCAATTTGCGTTCCCCGGCAAAGAATGTTGTCCGTAGGTTCCACACCCATTTGCTGGCGTAACATGCGGGTAGGTGTGTGGCCATAGACAAGATAGCGGTCAGGGTAAAACTCCTGCTCCGGCCCAGGCCGGCAAAAGAGAAAATCGGTCAGTTCATAGTTCTCCAGAGATTTGTCCAGGGCGAAGTGGTCTAATCCAGCGTGCGTTAAGAGATACGATTGCCCTCCCACATCCACAGTCTCATAGATATCCATTTCACGGAGATAGTCCAAAATTTCCCAGCGCTCCTCAGGCTCCAGCGCTTTCAGAGCCTGAATGGTCGGCCTGCCTCCATTGTAGATCCATTCCTGTAAGGCGGCCAGTTGCGTTTCGTCCAGACGCGACAAACTCTGCTCCGTGATCTCCTGTAACAGCCAGGGCAGGCAGATTGCTGCTGTGAACTCGTGATTGCCCAAAATTGGCACCACATTAGACTTGGTCATCATATCCTGAAGAATCCTCACACCGTCCGGTCCTCGATCGATTACATCCCCCAAAATATAGAGCGTATCATCAGATTTCAGCGCAATGCGCTCCAGCATGGCAGCGTAAGCGTTGTAATGTCCATGGATATCCGCGCAAACATAATACATAGGGTCTCCTTTCTTAGATCTTCCCTAAGTCAATTGCTGCTATCTTCAGCAGCCCTTCTCACATACACTGCAGCCCTTGAAATAAATTTCAATTCGCCGTTAGCATAAACACTCCGCTGAACATTCTCCACCTTGCCTTCTTTCACGCGAGCATTAAACATCTTGCCTAATCTCGCTCTGACAATAGACGGTTTTAGATTGGCATCCTCTGCTCTTACTACAGAGATTTCTGAAAATGACGGCAAATCCACCAATGTAAAATCCCGGTTTAATGGTTGATTTTTGGCTTCCTCTTCCAATGTTTCCAAGGCTGCTTGATAATCAAAAGGATGCTGCTTGTACATTTTTTCTAAAATGGTTATGAGGTACACATTCACTGTACAGTTGTGTTTAGCGGCATCTTTCTCCAGCGAAGAAAACAGTTCTGAATCGATAGACAGGTTAATACGCGGCATAGGCTTTTCTCCTCCAATACTGTATTTTCTCATCCGTTCATGGTGTTGTGCAACTATGCATCTTGCCCTCATTATACGATGGTTGTGCAACTACGTCAAGCCTTTTTCAAAATACGTTATTGGGTTAAGACCAAGAATTTTTCTAACTATTTGTCCGTCGTTTTCATTCCAAATGAGCTATACAGAAGCCAAAAGAGATTCTTTATGTTCGATGCGCATATAGCCATTAGCAGGCCGTGATTTACTCTGTTCCAAGAAAGATCAGCACATGCCGCCCCCTCTAAGGGCGCTGGCTGTTTACTCGATATAAGAGTTATAAATCCCCAGTTTAGCAAGGGAAATCCTATCTTCCAACGTACATAACAAGAAAATGCCTCCGATTCCTAAATAACGATCTTCTCTATTGCCGAAAGCGATAGGCCACAATTTATATGACATCATCGGCAAGCCAGAGTTCTCGAGCTGGGATCATCCGTCTTGATATGGCAATGCCCACAGGGCTCTTCTTTCTTGTTAACTTGTGCGGCAGACGCCTTCCCTGCCCTCTTCATATACCGAGAAGCCGGAAGTAATTCTTTTCACATTCCAGCTTTCCCTCTTTGCGCAGCTTGCTGATTTCTGCTGACAGCCCGCTGCGATCAACCGCCAGATAATCCGCCAGTGCCTGCCGGTCATAGGGGATGGTAAAATCCACCCTGCCCTGGAGCTTCGCCTGTGCCATGAGATAGGCCATAAGCTTTTCCCGTGTCGTCCGCTTGGCGATGATCTCTAACTTCTGGTGAAACGCCAGATTTTTACGCGCCACCAAACGCAGAAGATTATAGATCATCTGGCTGTGAAAGGCACAGGCGTTGCTGCAGCTGACGGTAATCCGCTGGCAGTCAATGAGCAGATACCGGCAGTTCTCCTCGGCAATCACGCTGACGGGCAGAGCCTTGATTCCGGCGCAGGCAAAACTCTCCCCAAAAACCTCCCCCGGCTCCACGTGAGCCACGATGCTCCGGTTCCCATAGTAATCCTCCCGGATCACCCGCACAGCCCCCTGCAGCACAATCCCCACATATAGGGCCGGATCCCCTTCGTGCAGCACTGTCTCCCCTTTTCCGCTCCGATACTCCTTAGCGTTCAGACAGGCCAGCATCGCCTCCAGATCCGTTTCTTCGATGCCGTCAAACAGGGGACAGCTCTTCAAAATTTCAAAATTACGCTTCATAATCGGCCACTCCTGTTGAAAATTCAACATACTTTTTTTCTTCAGTATAGTATGATTTGCCTGTAAAAACAAGGAGGCGATTCCATGATTCGAAAAATCATTACCATAGACGAAGAAAAATGCGACGGCTGCGGCCTGTGCGCCGCGGCTTGTCACGAGGGCGCCATCGGCATTGTCCGTGGAAAAGCAAAGCTTCTCCGGGAGGACTACTGCGACGGTCTGGGCGACTGTCTGCCCGCCTGCCCCCAAAACGCCATCTCCTTCGAGGAGCGGGAGGCACCGGCCTACAACGAGGAAGCCGTCCTCGCCGCAAAAGCACTGGCCAAAAAAGTCAAGGATCTTACCGCCGCCCAGCGTCCTGTCGTCGGCGGATGTCCCGGGACCATGAGCCGAAAAATCGCACACAGCGACGCGCCGGCCTCTTCCCTGAGTGTTCCCGGCAGGCTCCAGAATTTCCCGGTACAGCTCAAGCTGGTTCCTACCTTTGGCCCGGTTTTTGAAGATGCAGACCTGCTGATTGCAGCCGACTGCACCGCCTACGCCTACGGAGACTTCCACCGGCGCTTCATCAGCGGAAAAACCACCATCATCGGATGTCCCAAGCTGGACGAGGGGGATTACGCAGACAAGCTGACAGAAATTCTCAAGCAGAACACCATCCGCTCTATAACACTGGTGCGGATGCAGGTTCCCTGCTGCGGCGGCTTGACCCGCGCTTTGCAGACAGCTCTGGAGCGCAGCGGCAAGTCTATCCCCACGGAAACCTACATCATCACCCCGGAAGGCACTATTTTAGGCGAATGAGCAGCGCTCCTGCCCGTGCCTATATCCGCAGGCAGCGGATATAACGGCAGCCCTAAGGCGCTACACTGCTGTACCGTTCCCCGGTAAACACAAAGAAAGGCACACAACCTGTGTGCCTTTCTTTTTTTATCTTGCCTTTTTTTCTCCGCAAGAACACTCATATCCAATCAATACCTGAACTTCATGTTCCCCCACTTTGACATTGCCCGTTGCCCATCGGCCGGTCTCTCCATTCAATTTGTGGGGCTTTATGTGCGCTGTAATTTCATCATCTCCCCATTCATCCGGGAAAATCATACCACAGTCACAGCAATACCTATGATATTCAAAGTCTTCAATTACTTCGGTGCGATATACCGGTTTCCAATCGTGGGTGTGCGGTGCCGGCTTTTCCGGTTCGGGTTCGGGTTCTGGCTGAGGCTGAGGCTGAGGCTGGGGCTGAGGCTGGGGCTGGGGCTGGGGCTGAGGCTGGGGATCAGGTTTAGATTCAGGCGCGGGAGTGGTAGAGCCACTATCTCCAGCATCCTCATGCTTTTCCGAGGTATCCTTTGCATCCGTCGAAGGCATCTTGGCTGCTTCGCCGTCATCCTTAGTATTCTTATCTTTCTTTTCAGTGGAGTCGGCTTTGGCAGGCAGATTCTTTACTTTGCCAGCATCCACGACTTTCTTGCCGCTTTCATCAAGGATATTCCCATCCTTGTCAACGGTGTACTCGGCAACCGCCTTACCATTTTTATCTACTACGGTTTTCTTGCCCTTGACATCCTTGACATAAAGCTCCTCTACGCTGGGCTTCTTTTCATCATTCTTCTTTTCGGTCTTTGCGCCGCCGCAGCCAACCAGACTGAACACCATCATCACTGCCATAACCAGTACAAACAGCTTTTTCACCGTTCTCCTCCCTTAGTAGTAGAGTTGTACAAGATAACTATTTTCGAATCCATCAGGATCGGGATAGATTTCAATATCAAAAGGCATTCCGTTGCCCAATTCATCTACGATTGGTTCTCCCATCGCTTCTAATGCAACGGTCTGGTCGTCAATACATCCGCGTATTGCTGCATAACCTTCATCCATCGTACTGATATAACAGGTATATGCCGGGAAATATCCATCTCGCATACCGGGCCAATACTCATACCCATACGTGCTGACAGCATAATCAATCGCATATTGGCAAAGAGCATCCAAGTCAATGTACACCGGCTCTGGCTCCGGTTCAGGAGCCGGCTCAAGGTCAGGGGTAGGCTGGGGAGCAGGTACGGGATCAGGGGTGGGCTTGGGAGGTTCGGGCTTCGCTGCAGGTGTAGAGCTGCCACCAGAAGGAGATTCACCACTGCTAGAACCACCGGAGGAGAAAGCTCCGCCGCTGGAAGAAGAACTACCGGAAGAGGAAGATCCTCCAAAGGAACTGCTGTCCTCCTTAGCGGGCGGCGCAGTTATATCGGTAGACTCAGCCACCGTCTGACCGCTCTGATCGGAGATGTTCCCACTTTCATCCACGCTGTATCCCTCCACGGGCTTACCACTCTCATCCACCACCTGTTTCTTCCCGTCCTTGTCGGTGGTAACATAGACGGATTTGCCGTCCAGCTTGGCCGGAGGCTTGGGGAGATTCTTGGCCTTCTCCGCGGGGATCGCGATCTTGCCGTCCTTGTCGGTGATGTTGCCGTCCTTGTCAAAAGCAAACTCCGTGAGCGCCTTGCCGTCTTTGCCTACCACGGTTTTCTTTCCGTCTTTATCGACGGAGACGTACATTTCCTTCTCGTTGTGGCTATGCGTGTCCTTCCCCTTCTTGCCACCGCAGCCGGTGATGGACAGCAGCATCACGCCTGCCATCAGCACAGAGAACCAGCGCTGGAACTTCGTCTTTTCCATAAAGTACGCCTCCCGTTATAAAGATTGATATTTCATCGGTTATGAGAACGTTGAAATAACCTTTCTTTTTTATTGTATCCGCATTTAGCTTTGAAGTCAAATTATTCCTTTTTGTGGCGATTTCAGGCAACCCCCGTAAACTCCCCTGAAAAAAGGCAATCTATTTTGCACTGTCGGCTACTTTTTTCTTCTATAACGATCTGCTTCCATAAGATAAGAAACAGACACTTCTACTGGCAAAATACGTCCAAAGTGTCTGCTTCCTCATTTACAACCCTATATATCTATTTTGATTCGTGTGGTACCTGCAAATTTGCTCAATCATCCCGGGAACCGTGGCTTCTTCGGCAATCAGGCAGGGCCGTGCATCATACTGAGAAAAGGCCTTTGCCGTGACTTCTCCGATACAGACACACATCGTTTTTGGTGGGATTTGTTGACCAGCTTTAAAAAACTGGTGTACCCCTCCGGCACTTCCAAACGTGAGATAGTCCACGGTATCCAGCACATTTTCTCGGACTGCATCGGCCTTTACACAATAGAGCGCAATCTGCATTACCGGGATTCCCTGCCGTGTCAGTACTTCCGGTAAGATTTCCGCGCTGTTTTGCGCCCGCAGTAAAATTGCATCCTCATCGGGTGCAATGGTTTTGCAGAGCTCTTTTGCCAACGCTTCGCTGGTATACACGGCAGGACAAAGATCCGCTTGAAAGCCGTACTCCCACAGCGTTTTTCCGGTTGCACTGCCAATCACGGCAAATTTGCACGTGGCCAGACGGCGCAAATCTACCAATTCTTTTTGCAGAGCCTCAAAAAATATCCGCACGCCATTTGCGCTGGTGAACACCAGCCAGTGGCATCCACCGTCCAATATGCGCTCCAAGTCCTGTTCCCACGCAAGGGGCTCGATGTGGCTTTGCTGGACGACAGCAACCTGCGCCCCCTGCTCGCGCAGCTCATCCCGCAGCTTTTGCGTAAACGGTACGGTTCCGGTGATACCCACGCGAACACTGTCCAGCGGCTTTGCCGCAACGGCGGACAGCAGCTCCATGGAGGCAGGCTCTCCGATCACAATCACAGCCGGTGCCAGAATCTTCGCCGCGCGGGTGCGCTGGGCAATCGTTTCCAGCGTTCCCCGAACCACCGCCGGGTGCGGCGCATTGCCGCCCGACACCACCGACGCCGGAGTATCGGCCGCTTTCCCGGCCTGCAGCAGCCCCTGTACCAGCAATTCCAAACGCCCCAGTCCCATCAGAAACACAAGCGTTCCATCCATCGCCGCCAAATGCTCCATTTTCTCTGAAAGCGTTTCATCGTCCTCCTTTGTGTGCGCAGTGACCACATGAAAACTCCGGCTGACACCTCTGTGCGTCACCGGAATTCCTGCAAGGGCAGGGATCGCAATGCAGGAGGAAATCCCCGGAATTTCTTCAAATGGAACCCCCGCCGCCTGCAGCGCCAAGGCTTCTTCCCCGCCCCGTCCGAAAACGAACGGGTCTCCGCCCTTGAGCCGCGCCACGCGCTTTCCTTGCTTCGCCAATGCGATCAGCGTCTGCGAGATTTCTTCCTGCTGTGCCGAGTGCTTTCCAAGGCGCTTGCCCATATAAATCATCGGGGTGCCCTCGGGGGCGGCGTTCAGCAATTCGGGATCAATCAGATCATCGTAAACGACCACGTCACACCGTTGCAAACGATCCAACCCGCGCAGCGTGATCAGATCTTTTTCACCGCAGCCGGCGCCGATCAAATAAACGCATCCGGTCTTTTCGGTCATCGTCTTCCCCCCTCTTGCAGCACTTCGGCGGCTTCTTCTCTGTGCAAAGGTCTTTTCCTTTCCACACATTCTAAAAACAGTCTTTTCAGCAGCATATGGCGTTTCTTTTCATCGCTTTCGCGCATTTTGATCTCCTCCCGCTGCTCATGCAGGAAAGTCAAAATCTCGTCGAATCTTTCGGGAATCAATTCCCGGATCTGCTCTTTGAGGCAGATGGCCGCCGTGGGACTGCTGCCGCTTGTGGAGATTCCCACCGTCAGTTCTCCCTGCTGGACAAGGGCGGGAAAGAGGAAGGTACAGTTTTCGGCATCATCTACCGCGTTCACAAGAATGTGCTTTTCGCGGCAAAGCTCCGAAACCATCCGATTGCACTCTCCATTATCCGTTGCCGCAATCACAAAAAAGGCATTCACTTCATCGCCGGGGACGAACTCCCGCTCTACCAGCGTCAGCCCCGGAATATCTCGGATTTCCCGGCAGATTTCCGGTGCAATCACACGCAGGGCAGGCGAAAAGGGCAGCAGCTTTTCAATTTTGCGCAGCGCCACCACGCCGCCGCCCACAATCACGCCCTGCTTTTCCTTGAGATCCACGA
>RCNI01001622.1_pt1 | contig 11893 bp, 9 predicted proteins | sample 2041151 | NCBI WGS metagenome assembly RCNI01 (sample SAMN09708214, study PRJNA481090) | feces metagenome | isolation source: feces | place: Antarctica: Albino Rookery
TTGGTCTTAATCAGCTGCAGAGCAGGACGGACGGTATCTGCGGTGGAGTAGGTAGCGCCGCCCAGCAGAGCGTCAGCGTAGCCCATCTTAACCAGCATGGTGCCGAAGTAGTTGCCCTTGAGCAGAGCTGCACGGCAGTCCTCAGCGGTCATCTTGCCCTTGCGCAGCTCGACCATCTTCTCGACCATGGCATCCATACCCTCGTAGGTAGCGGGATCCAGGATCTCAACGCCCTCGATGTTGAAGCCGCCCTTGGCTGCATTTGCCTTGACCGTCTCCACATTGCCAATCAGAATGGGGGTCAGGAAGCCGCCCTCCACCAGGCGGGAAGTTGCCTCCAGGATACGGGCATCGTGGCCCTCGGTGAAGACAATCTTGCGGGGATTGTTCTTCAGCTTTTCAATCATCGCATTGAACATGATACATTACCTCCAAAAATTTATCTCTTGATCATCACACAGGCCTTTCGGCCAAAAATCAAATACCTTTACTATTATACACACTTGTGTATGCCGGCGCAACCATTTTGTCAGAACCCGCGCTATGGATTGATCCTGCCGACCTTGGGACAGGGTTTTTCCTCGAAAAAGATACAGCTGCAATTCTTCCGAATGGCACGCCGCGACGGCGCTCATCGCAGCTTCGGCAGCCGTCTATCCCGGAAAACCATCCCATTTTCGATTTTTATTATAGCATAGGGGCATATTTTGTGCAACATTCTGGATTTACATTGACAGAATTCGTGATACAATTACAAAAATTCAATTGATAATGGAGGATAATGGTATGGCTGTTACAGAGAGCTGGTCCGGAAAGATTAACCGGAAACTTGCAAAAAAGCAGCGGATCATCGCCGTCGCCGCCGGACGCGAAAAGGCCGATCTGGTGCTGAAAAATGCCACCTATGTAGATGTATTCACGGGATGTCTCGCCACAGATGACATCGCCGTGGCAGAAGGACTGATTGTGGGTCAGGGGCATTACGAAGGAATTCAGGAAGTGGACATGACCGGAAAGATCGTCTGCCCGGGCTTCATCGATGCCCACATTCATCTGGAGTCGAGTCTGGTTTCCCCGCTGGAATTTGCCCGGGCGGTGCTGCCCCATGGCACCACCACCGTCATTACCGATCCCCATGAAATCACGAATGTCATGGGTACCGACGGCATCGACTATATGCTCGAGGCCACCGAAGGCCTGCCGCTGGATGTGCGCTTCATGATTCCCAGCTGCGTCCCGGCCTCTCCCATGGACGAAAGCGGTGCAGACCTCGACTATCGGGACATCGACAGCTTCTTTGAGCACCCCAGAGTGCTGGGTCTTGCGGAAATGATGGATTTCCCCGGTGTCATTCAGGCCAACCATGTTCCCGTGGCAAAAATTGTCACCGCTCAGGCCCACCACAAGAAGATCGACGGTCACGCACCCGGTCTCTCCGGTAATGAACTCAATGCCTATGTGGCCGCTGGTGTCTACTCTGACCACGAGTGCGCGGATACGGAGGATGCCCGGGCCAAGCTGCGCCGGGGTCAGCACATTATGATCCGGGAGGGCACCGCCGCAAGAAACCTCGAAGCCCTTGCTCCCCTTCTGAATGAAAATGCCTTCACCCGCTGCATGTTCTGCACCGACGACAAGCATCCCTCTGACCTGCTGGAAAAGGGTCACATCGACGACATCTGCCGCCACGCGGTTGCCCTCGGCGCCGATCCCATCCGCACGGTTCAGGTGGCCTGCCACCATGCCGCCCGGTACTTCCAGCTCAACAACCGCGGTGCCATTGCACCGGGCTATCTGGCAGACTTCGCAATTCTCGATAATCTGACCGATTTTAACGTTTTGGAGGTCTACCAGCGCGGACAACTCATCTGCAAGGACGGCGTGATGGCCCCCATCGAAGCGCCCGCCATCTCCGAGCGCCTGTCCCGGCTGGCGGAGGATACCTTCCATCTGCGCGAGATGAAGGCAAAGGACTTTGCCGAATGGCGTCCCAGAGGCATCATTGGCATGATTCCCGGTCAGATCGTGACGCAGGACTGCGGCTACGCAGAACGGGTGGATGTATCCACGGATACCCTGAAAATGGCCGTTGTTGAACGGCATCACAATACCGGTCACATCGGCATCGGCTATCTGCAGGGCTATGGCCTGCAGCGCGGTGCAGTTGCCACCTCCGTGGCCCATGACAGCCACAACATCATCGTCGTCGGCACCAATGACGAGGACATTGCCTTCGCTGTCAACCGGATTGCCCAGAACCACGGCGGCATCGTGGTTGTGGACAACGAACAGGTTCTTGCGGAGCTTCCACTGGAAATCGCAGGACTGATGTCCGGCAAGTCGCTGGTGGAGGTCAACCGCCTGCTGGAAAATGCCAAATCTGCCGCCCATTCCCTCGGCGTCAACGACGGCATCGACCCGTTCATGACTCTGAGCTTTATGAGCCTTCCCGTAATTCCGACCCTGCGTCTGACCACCCGGGGTGTTCTGGATGTCGCAACGCAGAAATACATCTAAATCATACGAAAAACCCGGAGCGCATCCATCGATACGCTCCGGGTTTTCCTATATTGGTCCGGCATTGAAATATGACAGCCGCATTCTTATTCGATCCGCACGACGGCATGGGAAACCGTTATAACGAAGACCAGATCGGTGTCGCCGGGATTTTGAGCCCTGACGCCGATGCGATACCACTCGCCTTTTTCCGCCTCCAGTCTGACCGGGAAACCGGGTGTCAGATAAGTCCCATGTGGGTTGGAAGCAGGCTTCAGGATCACCTCTGCATCGGGCATTCCTGGGATGGTTCCCACCTCGATCTGATCCCGGTCGGGGGAAATCTCCTCCTCGCTATAGACAAATTCCTCGGTGGTTCCTGCGGGAATCACAATTTTGATCTCCACATCCTTCGATCCGCCGCAGCCCGAAACCGCCAGCATCAGACTGAGTGTCAGCAGAAATCCCATCAGCTTTTTCATCAAAATCCCTTCTTTCTGTGCTTGCTGTGAATCTTTCTACGAATTGGGTCCGTCCTCCCGGATCAGCGGCAGAATCACTTCCGCCGAGAACGAATCCCCATTGCGCTCCTGACGGAAGGTGCCGCCCATGGCCTCCACCAGCTTCTGGCAGGTCTGCAGACCGATCCGGTTGCTCTCTACCCGGGTGGCATGATCCGGAATGAAATTGGTGATTTTGACATGAATGGTGTCCTTGTCCGCAAGTTTGTCCAGATATACCGGTCTGCTGGGGTCGGCATATTTGTGGATATTTGAAAACAGGTTGTCAAAAACCCGCCGCAGATGTCCCAGATCCACCCTCAGCTTGCCAGTGGGGTCCCCGGACTCCCGGGACTCGATGGTAAACTGCTTCTGGTGCAGATTCATCTCGTGTTCCAGCAGGATCTGCTCCAGAAGCGTCACCGCGTCAAACTCCTCCAGCACCTGATCGGGGGTCGGCTTTCCGAAGACAAGGAAAAATCCGAACAACTCGTCAGTCAGACTCTTGAGCCGCTGGGCATTGTTCTTGCAGATGGTCAGATAGGCCTGACGCTCCTCAGGGTCCAGCGATTCGTCGGAGAGAATCTCCAGATATCCCATGAGCGCCGTCAGCGGCGTGCGCACATCGTGGGAGATGGCGGTAATCAGCTGCGTATTGGCCTGAAACGCGGCCTTCTCCCGGTCGAGCTTCTCGATGATGGAAAGGCGCATGGCGTCCACGTCCAGCGCCAGCTGTCCGATCTCATCGTGGCTCATGGGCTTGATCTGACGCTGCAGATCTCCCTGACTCACGAGCTTCACCTGACGGCTCAGGGTCTGGATCAGCCGGGTTACGTGCTGGTCATAGACGAGAATCATGATGAGGAACACCAGCGCCGAGAGAAACATCGACGCCACATTCACGCCGATTTCAAACATCCCCCGGGAACCGTCGAACATCTCCACCGTGAACACGCCGTCCTGAAAATTGACCGGGAAGGACACTGCCCCGTCCGCCATCTCTTCGGAACGGATCACGATTCCGTTATCATTCAGCATCAGTTCCGCGCCGTTGGCGGCGGAATTGACCGTGGTATAGATGCCGTAAATGGTCATCTGCACCGTCCGGTGCTCCCGGTTCCATGCGCCGATGGCCTTGACATCGGTAGATGTCACCTCTTCGTCCGCAACATAGGCCCGGAAGGAATCGACCTGCCGCGTCAGGCGCTGATTGACGGCTTCCCGCGTCAGATACACCTGCTCCACCACAGACGCTCCCAGAAGCCTGGCTCCCCAGAAGGTCAGAACCGACACCAGCATGGCAATGCAGACCATAATGAACATCTTAAATGTCAACGGACGGGTCATTTTCCGATCAGCCAAACTGATACCCCTTTCCCCAGACGGTGCGGATCAGCTTGGGATTGGCGGGATCGTCCTCCAGCTTTTTCCGCAGATTCAGAATGTGTACCATCACCGTGTTATTGGAGGACGGCAGGAATTTCTCCCCCCAGACGCCCTCGTAAACCGTGCGGACGTCCAGAATCTGTCCGCGGTGCTGGAAGAAAAACCGCAGGATTGCATATTCCTTGTCCGTCAGATCCAGCCGCTCGCCGTTTCGGACGGCGCAGCCCCGCTCCTCGTCAAGCTCCAGAGAATTTCCCTCGACAATGTCCCGCTTTCCCTTGTAAACCCGGTAGCGGCGGGTCAGCGACTCCACCTTCATCATCAGCTCCTTCTGGGAGAAGGGCTTGGCAAGATAGTCGTCACCGCCGGAGGAATAGGCCTCCTCCTTGTCGGTAATCTGGGACTTGGCGGTGAGAAACAGCATCGGCACCGTGGAAAATTCCCGGATTTTTGCGCAGGCCTCCACGCCGGAAAGTCCCGGCATCATAATATCCATAATCACAAGATCGATTCGTCCGTCGGACCGGACGGTCTTCACCGCCTCGTCGCCGGAACTGCACTCGATCACATCGTATCCTTTATTCACCAGCAGAATCCGCAGCAGCGCCCGCAGATCCGGCTCATCATCCACAGCAAGAATTCGGATTTTTTCATCCATCGCAATGACCTCCTGAGTTGGTATTTTCCCCATTGTACCATAAAAAATCCGCTTATGGCAGGCTTTTAAGAATTTTTAAGGTCAAAAAAAGCCCCGGAAACTCCGGGGCCTGCACTGGCATACCTATAAACACTTACGGATGGAACTGCTCGGTCGCACGATAGAAGGAATCATACTGCTCGGGAGTGCAGTCCATGGAAACCTGATGCACGCTGCAATGATCGAGACAGAAAAGTCCCATCAGGCTCTTACCATTCACCATTTTTCCATCGTTTTCAACTGTTACGCCAAAGGGCTGTACACTGGCAATGGACACAAAATCCCGTACATCCATCGGAGTACAGAGCTTTACATAAAAATGACACATAGAAACACCCCCTGATACTGTACAATCCCACCGTCTTTGTGTTATAATAAAAAAGATCGTCATGGAATGCGGTAATTGCATATCTTGCGCTTATTGCATATCTTGCGATTATTATATAAAATTATCGAATTGAATGCAATTGACCGGACTGACGATTTTCAAAAAAGAAAACAATTTGCTTTTGGTGGAATACTATGAAATTTGGATTTTTTACGCTTGGTTGCAAAGTCAACCAGTATGAGACACAGGCAATGGAACATCTGCTGCGCAGCCGCGGACATGAAATTGCCTCTTTTGAGGACGACTGCGACGGCTATATCATCAATACCTGCTCGGTTACAGCCGTGTCCGACAAGAAAAACCGGGCTGTCATCCGCCGCTGCCGCCGGGAACACCCAAACGCCATCATCGGCGTCTGCGGCTGCTACTCCCAGCACGATCCCGCTGCCGTCGAGGCGCTGGACGTGGATATCGTCTCCGGCAGCGCCGGACGGGAGGCCTTTGTGGACATGATGCTCTCGGCCCTTGCCGACCGTCATCACGAAACGCAGGTGGACAATGCCATGAAGCGGCGCATCTTTGAGATCCTGCCCGCCGGCGGTCTGGCCACTCGTACCCGCGCCATGCTCAAAGTTCAGGACGGCTGCGTCAACTTCTGTACCTACTGCATCATCCCCTACACCCGCGGTCCCGTCCGTTCGGCTTCCCTGGAGCTGATTCTGGAGCAGGCCCGGGAACTGGCCGAAGAGGGCTACAAGGAGATTGTCATCACCGGTATTGAGATTGCCTCCTGGGGCGTGGATCTGCCCGGCAAGCCCTCCATGGTCAGCATGGTCAAAGCCGTCTGTGAGGCGGTCCCGCAGGTTCGGATCCGTCTGGGTTCTCTGGAGCCCCGGATTGTCACCGAGGAATTCTGCCGGGAGCTTTCCGGCATGCAGAACCTCTGCCCCCACTTCCATCTGTCCATGCAGTCCGGCTCCGATACGGTGCTTGCCCGGATGAAGCGCAAGTACACTTCCGACCGCTTCTACGAAAGCTGCGTGCTTCTGCGACAGGCCTTCCCCGGCTGCGCCATCACTACGGACATGATCGTCGCCTTCCCCGGCGAAACCGAGGAGGAATTTGAGGAAAGCCTGCGCTTTATTCAGAAGTGCGACTTCGCCGACATGCACATTTTCCCCTACTCCCGCCGTCCCGGCACCCCCGCAGACAAGATGCCCGGCCAGCACTGCAACGCCGTCAAGGAGCATCGCAGTCAGGTTGCCATCGCCATTGCCCGGGAAATGAATGAACGCTACTGCCGCAGCCTTATCGGCACATGCCAGCAGGTTCTGTTCGAGCAGGAAAGCGACGGCTATTTCACCGGCCACGCCCCCAATTCCATCCGGGTCTACGCCGAAGGTGCGGATCTGCACAATCAGGTGCTGACCGTCGAGATCACGGAGCTTTTCCGGGACGGTCTGCGCGGCCGAATTCTCCCGAAAAACTGATTTTTCCCCGGTTTTTGCATTGCCTTTTGGACAAGAGTATGATACGATTGTAATTCCGTGATTTTTAGATTTTTCAGGAGGTGTTGGCATGCGCCGTATTATTGCGGTCATTCTTTGTATCTTGCTGCTGAGCACAACGGTCTACGCGGACAATGCCGCAGCCTCGTATTCGTCCACTGCCACGGTCAGTCCCACCGGCAGCTGTCAGGTTTCCCTGACGGTCACAGTCCGGCTGGATACACCTGTCAGTTCCCTGACATTCCCACTGGGCACCGACGTCTCATCCGTTTCACTCAATGGCGGACGCGCGAGCCTCACAGCCGTGGGCGATGTCACCCATGTAAAACTCAGTCATCTGGATAATCAGGCGGGCACCTTCCCGCTGTCCATTCAGTATACCGCCAACAATGTGGTGGCAACAGACAAAGAAGGCAAACAGTTCGTCCGGGTTCCGCTGCTCACCGGATTCAAGTATCCCGTCGAGCATCTGGAGTTCTCCGTGACCATGCCCGGCGAGTTTGAGGGCACCCCCGAGTTCTTCAGCGGTTACCACGAGCAGGACATCGAGAAAGACATGACCTTCTCCGTCTCCGGCACCACCGTCTCCGGTGCTACCAATGCGGTGCTCAAGGACAGCGAAACCATCTATATGAAGCTGTACACCCCTGAGGGAATGTTCCCGCTGGCTGCCAACGCCGGCGAAAGCCTGCTCATCGATCATCTGGGTATGGCTGTGCTGATCGGATTGTCTCTGATCTACTGGCTCATCACCATGCGGCGAAAGCCCTTCTGGCCCGGCCGCACCCCCAATCCGCCGGAGGGCCTCTCCGCTGGCAACATCGGCGCCTATCTGGTGCATATCCCCGCAGATCTCACCATGATGGTCATTCAGTGGGCGCAGATGGGCTACCTCGAAATCCATCAGGACAAGCGTAACCGGGTCTTCCTCCACAAGAAAATGGAGATGGGCAACGAGCGCAGCACCTTTGAAGCCAAGTGTTTTGCAGCCCTGTTCTCCCGCGGACACCGCATGATTGAAGCCACCTCTTCCCGCTATGCCCACGTGTGTCAGCAGGTTGCCGCAAATTCCCGGCGTCAGAAAGCCGGACTGCTGCCCGGAAGCGGAAATCCCACGCTGTTCCGGATTCTGGCCTGCGGTGCAGAGGTGTTTGCGGGCATCGCAATGGGTGACTGTATCGTCGTCTCCTCCCCCGATCTCCAGCTTGTGTGGATGATCGTCATGGCCATCGTAACCGTGTTCGCTTGCTGGCATATTCAGCAGGGCATGTTCCGGATGCATCTGCGGGACAAACAGGATCTTGTCATCAGTTTGGTCCTTGCTGTCGCGCTGCTGATCGGATCCTTCCTGTGCAATGCTGTGCTCTACGGAGCCATCGCCGTTGTGTGGGCGCTGCTGTCCGGATTCATGGCTGCCTATGGCGGCAAACGATCCGAAAGCGGCAAGCAGATCTGCATGGAAATTCTCGGCCTGCGCCGGTTCCTGCGCAGCGTCTCTTCCAGCGAGCTGCAGCGGATTCTCCGTGCCAATCCCGAGTACTACTATGAGCTTGTCCCCTTTGCGCTGGCACTGGGCGTGGACAAGCGGTTTGCAAAGCAGTTCGGTGCCGCGCACCTGCCCTCGTGCAAGTGGCTGCTGACCCCCTTCCCCACCCCCAGAACCCCCGGCGAATGGTACCCGATCCTGCGTCAGACCGTACAGCTGATGAATCAGAATCAGGTCCGCCCCCTCTGGAAGAAGCTTTTGAATATCCGATAACGTTTTTGACTACCCCCGTGGAAGCCGCCGGTTTCCACGGGGAATTGTTTTTCTGATCGGGCTGCCGCTTCCGGCTTTCCCGCCGGCAGGATGTGGCCGGCTTCGTCTTTTTGCCCCGTGTTCTCCACGAAAAGACGGTTTTACTTGTGTGAAAGAGTCCTGTTTTTCCCATATATGGCAATTGCAGCCCAGATTTCTGCGCAAAATGCAAAAGTTTGTATGGTAAAATACACAGATTTGTCTCGAATATCTATCTTTTTTCGAATGATCGTTGTATAATACAAAAAATTATCCGACGGCGGAATCTTCGTCTTCCGCCGCTCCGGAACAGATGAGGTTAATTCTATGATTGAAAAACGAGTAAAGCGCTACTCCCTGTCCAAGCAGGTTGCCGATCAGCTGGGAAAGATGATCGAGGACGGAGTCTACGCTGTTGGCGAAAAAATTCCTACCGAACCGGAGCTGACCGAGATGTTCCGCGTCAGCCGCAACACCCTCCGGGAAGCTGTCCAGGCTCTGACTGCCGCCGGTATTCTCGTGGTCAAGCAAGGGGACGGAACCTATGTACGCTCCAATAACCGATTCCACGCCCGCATGAGCATGGAGTACGAGCAGATTTCCCTGGAAGACATTCTGGAAGCCCGTAACGCACTGGAAATTACCATTGCCCAGCTGGCTGCACAGCGCCGCACAGATGAAGATCTGCGCCTGATTGAGGAAGCCCTGTACCAGCGTCAGAAGCAGACCGAAACCGCAAAAGAAAACACCCAGGTAGACATGCACTTCCACCTGACTGTGGCCAAAGCCTGCCACAACCAGATTTTGACGGATCTCTACAACTCTATTTCCACCTATACGGAAAGCCACATTGCCGAGCGTCAGGCCTCGACCACGTTGAGCACCGAGGAGATCGACACTCTCCACGAGAAGCTCTTCCTTGCCATCCGAAATCAGGAGCCGGAAGCCGCCCGGATCTGCACGCAAGACATCCTGAATATTTGATTTCTTTTCTTCCCGCGAATAGGCCATTTTCCAACATATTTCAAGCAAAAAAGTCAGGCACCGGAACTTCCGATGCCTGACTTTTCTATTATGTTTTACGAGATCTGCTCCGGTATTTTCCCGGAAGGGATTATTCAATGCCGGACAGGTCAAAGTTCTCCAGGAACTCGTTGGCCTTGGTACAGATGCTGCGCAGGCAGTCCTCCTCGAAGGGACTCTCCAAACCGGCCTGCTTCAGCAGATCGGTGAAGACCAGACTTCCGCCCAGGGTGGTGTAGTCCATGTACTGCTTGAATGCCTTCTTGGGATCCTCCTGAATCTTCTCCCAGAACATCAGTGCCACGGTCTGAGCCAGGCAGTAGTCGATGTAATAGAAGGGAGACTGGTAGATATGGCTCTGACGCTGCCACATCTTGCCCTCGCCGTAGAAGGGAATGTCGTCGGGACGGACCCAGGGCATATAGATGCCCATCAGCTCCCGCCATGCCTGATGACGCTCCTCGGGAGTGAACTCGGGATACTCGTAGACAATGTGCTGGAAGTGGTCGACCATGGTGCCGTAAGGGATAAAGGTCAGTGCATCGGACAGGTGGGTGTAGAGGAACTTGCGGGCATCCTTGCCGAAGAACAGATCTGCCCATGCCTCTCCGAAGAACTCCATGGACATGGAGTGGACCTCGCAGGCCTCCATGCTGGGCCATGCGGACTCGAAGGGGACGCGGTTGCGGTTGAGGTAGAACTCAAAGGCGTGGCCTGCTTCGTGGGTAATAACCTCCACGTCGCCGGAGGTGCCGTTAAAGTTGGCGAAGATGAAGGGACTGCGGCAGCCGTAAATGCCGGTGCAGTAGCCGCCGGAGGCCTTACCGGGCTTGCTCTCGACGTCCATCATCTCGTCGCGGATCATGTGATCCCAGAACTCCTTGGTCTCGGGGCTGAGCTCGGAGTAGAACTTCGTGCCGTTAGCCAGAATCTCTGCGGGGGTGCCCACGGGCTTGGGGTTGCCGGAGCGGAAGGCCAGGCCCTTGTCGGCGAAGCTCATGGGGAATTCATAACCCATACGCTCTGCCTGACGGATATAGATCTTCTTCGCCAGAGGAACCAGATACTTCTGAACGGACTTGCGGAACTTTTCGATGTCCTCGACGCCGTAGCAGTTGCGGTTCATGCGGTAGTAGCCCAGCTGAATGTAGTTTTTGTGGCCCAGCTTCTTGCCCATGGAATCACGGAGCTTGACCATCTCGTCATAAATCCGGTCCAGCTCTGCGCCCTTGGAGGCAAACCAGCTGCCCTCTGCCTTCCACGCCTCGTGACGGAGCTTGTCATCGGTGCTGCACTTGTAGGGAGTCATCTGGGACACGGTCAGGGTTTTGCCGTCAAAGGGGATCTGTGCGGATGCGATGAGTTTGGTGTACTGGCTGCACAGGTCATTTTCCTTCTGCAGATCTTCCACCATCTCGGGGATAAAGGCCTTGGCAGCGATCTCGGCGTTAATAAAGGGAACCTCGCCGTACTTGGCTGCCAGTTCCTTGCGGAAGGGGCTTGCCAGCAGAGCGTTGGTCCACTCCTGCTGCAGGGGCTGCAGATTGGGCAGCTCCTGATCGTAGAACTCCATCTCTGCCTCGTAGAACTTGTCACGGGTGTCGATATCGCGGCGGATGGAAGCAACCGTGACCATGGTCTCCAGATTGGAACCAAGTGTCTCGTCCATGGTGAGGAATGCCTGCTCTGCCTGCTCGAAGGTCTCAGCCTTCTGCAGGTCCTGGGTGAGCTCCTGAATCCGCACCTTCAGTGCTTCGGTATCCACGCGCTCATAGGGAATCTGAGAAAAAGTCATGGGGATCTCCTCCGTTTTTTCTAATGTCTTCTATATTATACCATAGATTCCAAAAAAGGAAATCAAAATCTTGCAGCTATTTGCACAAATGCCATTCATTTTCCAAGTCCCGCTGGACTTCCCCGCCCCGGGTCCCAAAGAATCTGCGACTTTCCTTGTATCCGGATGAGCTTTCGGCCAGAGCATCGACAAGAGGCGTTCCATAGCTGCTCATCTGCGGATCTCAATTGATCTGAACCGGCTTCCAAAAATAAATTTAATTTTTTAAAATTAGTGCTTGACATTTCAAGTATCCGATGTTATTATATAAAGGCACTCAGGAAGTGCGGAACACAATATCGCGGAGTAGAGCAGTTGGAAGCTCGTCGGGCTCATAACCCGGA
>RCNI01001623.1_pt1 | contig 11883 bp, 8 predicted proteins | sample 2041151 | NCBI WGS metagenome assembly RCNI01 (sample SAMN09708214, study PRJNA481090) | feces metagenome | isolation source: feces | place: Antarctica: Albino Rookery
AAACTGAAGTGATTTTATCTTACATCAGTTTGAAGGTTTACACAATCTTTGGGATACTCCCTTTTAATGTGCAAACTGACTTTCATACAATTCTTTGTAATAACCATTTGGGGTAAGCAAAGTCTCATGATTTCCTTGTTCAATGATATTTCCATCTTTCATGACAAGAATCATATCTGCTTCCCGAATGGTTGAAAGTCTATGTGCTACGATGAAACTGGTTCTCCCTTCCATCATCTGTTTAAAAGCTTTCTGAATTTTGATCTCTGTTCTTGTATCAATAGAAGACGTTGCTTCATCCAAAATTAACATTGCCGGTAGTTCAAGCATGACTCTGGCTATACAGATCAATTGTTTTTGGCCTTGTGAAAGATTTTCTCCATCCTCTGAAAGAATCGTATCGTATCCTTTCTCCATTTTTATAATAAAACTGTGCGCATATGCCGCTTTTGCTGCATTTATAATTTCTTCTCTTGTGGCATTTTCTTTTCCATAAGCAATATTTTCAGCAACAGTTCCTGTCTTAAGCCATGTTTCCTGAAGCACCATACCATAGTTTTTTCTTATACTTTCTCGTTTTACATAACGTATATCTTGTCCACTTAGCAAAATTTTTCCTTCATCTACATCATAAAACCGCATTAAAAGATTAATAAGTGTTGTTTTTCCACATCCTGTCGGCCCTACGATAGCAACTTTCTGGCCTTTTTCTACTTTTAAATTAAGATTTTTAAGAAGTGGCTTTTCTTTCTCATAGGAAAAAGACACATTGACAAGTTCCAGACTTCCATCTACACTTTGAAGCTCAATTTCATTTTCTGTACATTTCACCTCTGGTGTTTCTTCCATAAACTGAAATACTCTCTGCGCACAGGCAATCGAATTCTGCAGTTCTGCAACTACACTTGAAATTTCATTAAATGGCTTTGTGTACTGATTTGCATAACTCAAAAAACATGAAAGCTGTCCTACTGTTATCTTTCCTGCCATAACAGCGAAAGCGCCAGTGATTCCCACTCCCGTATATACCAGACCATTTACAAATCTTGTACTTGGATTTGTAATCGATGAAAAAAATATAGCTCTTCTACTTGCTGTTTTTAATTTTTCATTTAATTCTTCAAATTGCTCCATTGCACTTTCTTCATACCCAAATGCACGTACAAGCTTTTGATTGCCCGCCATCTCATTGATCAAAGAAGTTAGTTCTGCTCTTATTTCAGATTGCTCTTTGAACATAGTATAGGTTCGTTTTGCGATGAATGCTGCTACAAACAAAGATAACGGTGTAATGAATATAACTACTAATGAAATAGCACCATTCATTCGAATCATAAAAAATAAAGTTCCGAAAATAGTGAGCACTCCCGTAAAAAACTGTGTAAATCCCATAAGCAGACCTTCACAAAACTGTTCTACATCTGTAATGATTCTGCTTATGATCTCACCTCTTGGTGTTTTATCTGCATACTCTGCCATAAGTCTGGTAAGATGCTCAAATGCTCGAATTCTGATGTCTTTCACCACTCTATAGGTAATTGTATTATTACAGTAATTCATAAACCACTGTGCTACACCTGTCAGGAAAACCGCAAGTGTCAGAATTTTTAAAATAGATATCACTTCCACAAATCCTACATGACCCTGACCAACAATCTGATCAATGGCATGCCCTGTAAGGATTGGAGCATATAAAGTCAAAACAACCGAAAAAAATGCTGATGCAATTGAAATCACAATATAAAACCAAGAAGGTTTTATAAGTTGTACTATCTTCTGAAATACTTTATATTTTTCTCTCATTACTGACACCCCTCCTTTTCCAAAAGCTGAGATGCGCATATTTCCTGATATACATCACATTTCTTCATAAGGTTTTCATGTGTATCATACCCTACCATCTCACCATTTTCCAGAACCAGTATCTTATCTGCATGCATGATAGATGCAGCTCTTTGAGAAACCAAAAATGTCGTACACTTCTTTTTCCGTTTTTGTAGTTCTTGTCTGACTTTTAATTCAGTTGCAAAATCAAGCGCTGATGTGCTGTCATCTAATATAAGTATTTTGGGATTTCCTGCCAGTGCTCTTGCGATTGTAAGCCTTTGTCTTTGTCCACCTGATAGATTTTTTCCACCTTCCTGAATAAACTGATCAAGCCCGTTACTGTTTTTACTGACAAATTCCCAGGCCTGGGCTGATTTCAATGATTGTATGATTACTTCATCTGATATAGACTCTCTTCCCATTTTTATATTATCTCTTAAGCTTCCTCTAAACAGAACTGCTTTTTGAGGAACAATTCCTATCTCTTTTCTAAGTGCTTTTGTATCCCATTCACAAACATCCATACCTGCTACTGTCACTTTTCCTTTTCCGGCTTTGTATAAGGAAGGAATAAGGTTTACAAATGTGCTTTTTCCAGATCCAGTTCCCCCTATTACACCAATCACTTCTCCTGGCGCAATATCAACAGAAATCTTAGATAACGCTGTAACCTCTCTGTTTCCATAACTAAAACTTACATTTTCCATCCCAACAGCAAATGGCCCCTCATTTGGAATCGGTTTGTATGTTCCTTCATTCTTTTCTGTAGAAAGGTCAAAAATTTCATTGATTCTTCCTGCTGATGCCACCGCCTTCGTAAAGGACACAATAAGGTTTGCCAGAGCAAGAAGGGCAAGAAGGATCTGCATCATATAATTTACAAGTGCGATTACTTCCCCCTGTGTAAGATGTCCTATGTTAACCTGACCTGCTCCTACCCACACTACTAAAACAATTCCAATATTTACGATAATATAGGTAAGAGGATTCATAAGCGCTGAAACCTTTCCGGAACGTTGTTGAAGTTCTTCCAGTCTTATGCTTTTATCTTTAAATTCCGCGACTTCTTTTTTTTCTCTTCTAAAAGCTCGTACTACGCGAATACCTGTCAGATTTTCTCTTGTAGCGCAAAGAACATCGTCCAAAGAATTTTGTACATCTTTATACATTGGAATCGTTACCATAATGATTCCAAAAATCACAAAAGCCAGAATGGGAACTGTGATAAGAAATATCAATCCCACTTTCACATCTATGGTAAATGCCATAAAAATTGCCCCTGCCACAATGAATGGGGATCTTAAAAATAATCGTAATACAAGATTAACTCCTGTCTGCACCTGATTAATATCACTTGTCATTCGAACAATCAGTGTTGCACTTCCTACTTTGTCAATTTGATCATATGGAAGTTTTTCAATATGCGAAAACATGGCTCTTCTAAGCTCCATTCCAAATCCTGTAGCCGCCTTTGCCGCAAAAAACTGCGCTGACAACGAACAGACTAGACCAAGTATACCAAACGTTACTAAAATTCCGCATGTTTTCCAAATAAACAGAGTATCCTTTTGCATAATACCTACATCGATCATCGCAGCCATGACAACTGGTACGATCAATTCAAATACTGCCTCTAATAATTTAAACAGAGGTCCTATAATACTCTCTTTTATATAATTTTTCAGATAAGGTAATAATTTTTTCAATTTTATTTCCTCCACTTTACGTTCATTGCCTTCATTGTACCAAAGTGATTTTTGATTGTCATTGCTTAATTAACTTTTCTTTACTATAATGAACATAGTAAAGGAGGTCTATCATGTGGAAAACATCTGATCTTAAGAAAAAAGCCAGAGGTTCTATGAAACACAATATGAAGCGCATGATTTCTGTTTGTTTCCTTATTGCCATGCTTACAACTGCATATACATCCTCAACTTTTTTCATTCATCACTATAATTCAAATGGTTATGACCTGTCATTTTCTGAACTGACAGGAAATGCACCTACATCACAAATAATAGAAGATACGTTAGAGCAGCTTATGAATAAACGGATTCCTGTTTTTCATTCTGTTATAGGTTTTTTCTCTACTTTATTGATTGATCTTTATATTAGCGGACGTTCTATTATCTTCTCGATCATAAAGGCAATACATACACTTTTGTTCCGTAAGTTTGAATGGGCTTCTGCTTTTGTATTGGCAGGTGTTCTTCTTGCTATTCTATATCAGTACCTGATTGCCAATATTCTTTTTATTGGTGAAAAAAGATTTTTTTTGGAAGCAAAAAATTACCACAGCACAAAGATCAGTAAAATATTTTACCTTTTCAAATTAAGATTTACAAAAAATCCGGTATGGATCATGTTCTGTCGCTCTGTATACCAGGCTCTTTGGAATCTTACGATTATTGGTGGATTTATCAAACACTATGAATATAGTATGATTCCTTATATTCTTGCTGAAAACCCGGCAATTGATCGTTCGGAAGCCTTTCACTTGTCTAAACAACTTATGAAAGGAAATAAACTACACCTGTTTCGTATGCACCTGTCTTTTTTACATTGGAAAATATTATCTTTTTTTACTCTTGGACTTGTGAATCTAATTTTTACAAATCCCTATATAACAGCAACAGATACTGAATTGTATTTAGTTCTTCGTAAAAAATATGTTCGTTCACGTCTTCCCGGCTACGAACAATTTAATGATCCAATCATTGATGTTGTACCTTCCGAAGATGAGCTACTTATTAGCAAAGCACTCTACGATGATTCTGAAGGTCCTTATTGCAAAATTTCTTATTTTGCGCCGGATCAATATCCTGTATTTTTATATTCAATCCAGCCTCCAAAAAGTGAAATTCATTCTGTATGGAATAAAAACAGAGTATATGATTTTCCAACTTGTGTTTTTATCTTTTTTACTTTTTCAATTTTCGGTTGGCTTTTTGAAACATGTATGTTTCTTACCAGAGAAGGTGTGTTTTCAAATCGTGGTCTGCTTATCGGTCCATGGATTCCTTTATATGGCTTCTGTGGATTATTGATACTAAAATTTGTACAACGGATCTCTCATCTTCCAATCTTGTCATTTTTATCAATCATGACAATTTATTCAGTTGTTGAATACTTTTTTGATTGGATCATGAAGGGCAACCACAAATTAATAAATATCAATTACCATGGTTACTTCATGACATTGAACAGACACACCTTTCTTGGTGGTTCTATTTTCTTTGCCCTTGTAGGCTGTGCATTTTTATATTATCTTGCTCCAAAATGTGCCGACTATTTTTTATCCTTGTCAAAAAAATGGAAATATATTATTTTATCAACACTTAGTATTTTATTTATAACCGATTTAATTTTTACACTGCTCTTTTAAAACAAAGAAGACCATTAAGGTTTTCCTTTAATGGTCTTCTTGTTTTTATCGTGCATTTGCAGGTTCTACTGCAACTGATTTACCTTTGATCTTCGCTTTATTCATCGCTTTTAACACATCTTTTGTGTACTCTCTTGGCACTTCTACAAATGTATATTTATCGTACATGTCAATTGTACCAATCAGTTTTCCCGGAATTCCACTTTCTCCTGCTATCGCACCGACGATATCTCCTGGTTTTGCCTTGTTTTTCTTTCCTATATTTATAAACAGACGTACCATTCCGGATTCTTCCGCTCCGGTATCTGCATATTCTTCTTCCGGCTCTTTTTCTGGTTTGTTTTCTCCCATAGACATTTTAAGAAATGCTGCTGCTATATCCATTGCTGTATAGTCAGAAACATTTACTTTATCCTCGATCACCTGAATATACTTTGTAAGATCTTGTGATGTCATAACATCTTCTACTTCTCTTAGAATATTTTCTACCTTTGTATGGGCAACGTCTTTTAATGAAGGTACTTTCTGTGCATAGATCTTAGTCTTGCAATAACGTTGGATTTCTTTTAGTTTATATACTTCTTTTCCGGTAACAAATGAGAATGAACGTCCTACGCGCCCAGCTCTTCCTGTTCTTCCGATTCTGTGTACGTAATATTCCTCATCTTGTGGAAGGTCATAATTAAAAACTGCTTCTACTTCATCTACATCAATTCCTCTGGCAGCAACATCTGTTGCTACAAGAATATTGGTATTTCCACTTCGAAATCCCTGCATAACCCTGTCACGCTGTGCCTGTTTTAAATCTCCATGAAGTCCTGCTACCGAGTATCCTCTTCCAAGTAATCCATTTACAAGGATGTCTACCTGCTTCTTTGTATTACAAAATACAACTGAAAGCTTTGGTCTGTAAATATCAAGAAGTCTTGCCAGAACTTCTTCTTTATTTTTATTTTTTACTTCATAATAGAACTGTTCTATGTTTTGAACTGTCAGTTCTCTTTTTGTAACTTTTATAAGTTCCGCATGATTTTGAAATTTCTTTGTAATCTCAAGAATTGGTTTCGGCATTGTTGCAGAAAAAAGTACTGTCTGACGTTCTTCTGGAACACCTTCAAGAATTGTTTCTATATCTTCTCGAAATCCCATATTCAACATTTCATCCGCCTCATCTAAGACAACTGTATGAATGTGCTTCATTTTGATTGTTTTTCTACGCATATGATCCATAACTCGTCCAGGGGTACCGATAATAATCTGTGTACCATTCTTCAATTGACGGATCTGTTTTACGATCTCCTGTCCACCATAAACCGGCAGTACTTTAATTCCATGCATATATTTTGCAAGAGAACGGATTTCCTGTGCTACCTGTATCGCAAGTTCTCTTGTCGGGCAGAGTACAACTGCCTGAAGTTTTTTACTCTTTGGATCTATCTTTTGCAGGAGTGGAATACCGAACGCTGCCGTTTTTCCAGTACCTGTCTGTGCCTGTCCTATAATATCTCTCCCTGAGCACATAGCCGGGATGGCTTTTGCCTGGATCGGAGATGCTTCTTCAAATCCCATATCTTCTATTGCTCGCATAATCTCAGGGTATAAATTTAATTCTTCAAATCTTACTTCTTCCATATATCTCCTTTTTTCTCTTCATAATTTCAAGCTCAACTTCCGTATCATATCAGACAATAAAAAAGATGTCAATTTTTCCTTTCTTTTTTCTGAAATATATACTTGCATTTTTTATTTTTTCGGCGTAATATATGTATATACTTTATGTAGTTTTAATTACTAGATGTTATGTTTTTATTTTCCAGGAGGTGTTGTCTTATGAATAAAAAACATTCTATAAAGGAACCCGGAAGTGCAATTACTCATTTTATTGGTATGCTGATGGCAATTTTTGCAGCGGTCCCTTTGCTTATAAAAGCAGCTCATGAACCAGACCATATTTATATTGTTTCGCTTACAGTTTATGTCGTAAGTCTTATTTTACTTTATGCAGCCAGTACTACTTATCATACCTTTGATTTTTCTGAAAAAGTTAACACCATTTTAAAAAAAATCGATCACATGATGATATTCATATTAATCGCAGGGAGCTACACTCCAATCTGCCTTCTTGTTCTGAACCAACCTACCGGAATGTTTTTGCTTGCCCTTGTATGGTCAATCGCAATTCTTGGTATTTTATTGAAAGCATTCTGGGTATTCTGTCCAAAATGGGTTTCATCCATACTCTATATCGGCATGGGCTGGACTTGTGTGCTTGCATTTACTCAATTGCTCAACAACATGTCACATTCTGCTTTTCTCTGGCTCCTTGCCGGAGGGATTATTTACACAATAGGTGGCATCATTTATGCACTAAAATTACCTATTTTTAATAGTAAACATAAAAATTTTGGAACGCATGAAATCTTTCATTTATTTGTAATGGGTGGAAGTGCTTGTCACTTTATCGTTATGTACGCATTTCTACTTCCATAGTCATGAGAAAAAGAAAATTTTCATCAGAACAAATAATACAAATATGTTCAAATTATTTATCAGGAGTCAAATTTCCTATTTAATTATGTATTGAGAATTGTTGGAATTCTGACAGATTACCTGGATTGTTTTGGAAGTGGCTTACAAAACACCGCAAAAATGGTCCTGATGCATTTGTTGATAAAGTTAGAAGCTCTACGTATACGTCCGAATTTAAAATAAAGGTGGTCAAAGAATATATCAATGACCAGGTTCATTTAGTGAACTTTGTTTACACTACAAAATTACATCAGAAACAACACTTTCTAACTGGGTTTCATTGTATAATGCCAATAGACAACTTAAGGATCATATTCCTAATAGAGAGGTCTATATGGCAGAAGCAAAAAGAAAATAAAGATACTGCATCTTAGATTAAAACGTCAACTAAAAGAAAAAGATATGCAATAAATGATTACATTCGGTTTTACTCAAAAGAACGACCACAAAACAGATACCATTGTCCCCCCTTTGAAAGTAAAAAGGAAGCATTACAGACTGAAATAATTCAGAAGTATCCAATTCCTAGAAATAAGAAAAGTGAGAAATACAAAGAAAAGTGGTGTGCATAAAAAGATTTAAAATTAATTCATTCATTTTCACAATCATACCTTTTGCCATCGATTGTGTAATATAAAAGCTTATCTGCCTTATTATAAACTAATTTTAATGAAAAAAATCCTCTGTCTTCATTTAACAGCCTGAAAAATATCTTATCACCTTCCCATATATTGAGATCGAATACTGCTTTTTTATCTATCCACTCCAGTTCTCCTTCATCACATGGGATTGGAATCCCTTCAAATCCATCAGCTGTGTATAATGACATATATTCTGTAATATCATCTCCATATATAAAGGTTACAATTCCTCGATATCTATAAGAAGTAAGGGTATATCCGGTTTCTTCCTTTACTTCTCTTAAAAGGCAATCTTCCGGACTTTCCTGATATTCAAAATGTCCTCCAACTCCAATCCATTTGTCTTTATTTACGTCATTCTTTTTTACTGTTCTGTGTAACATCAAATATTTTTCATCTTTTTCTATATAACAAAGTGTACTTAAGCTTACCATTTTTCTCCTCTTCTTATTCCTGCTATTTTTTTAATATTTTCAAACTTCTATCCAGAATTCCATTTATATATGCTATGCACATCCCATAATTCGTAATCGGAATATTTTGATCTTCTGCACATTTTAAACGATAGTTCATTTCTCTATCATTCAACGTACAACCTCCACAATGAATAATCATAGCATATTCTGACAAATCTTCTGGAAATTCTCCACCACTTGTAAAAACAAACTTCGGAACAATTCCCGTATACGCCTTAATCCATGCCGGGATTTTTACAGTGCCAATATCTTCGCATTTCCTGTGATGTGTACATCCTTCCGAAATTAGAATCTTATCTCCATCTTTTAAACTCCGTAATTTTTCAATGCCCCTTACTGTAACTTTTAAATTTCCTTTATATCTTGCAAAAAGAATGGAAAATGAAGTCAACGGAATATATTCCGGGACAATAGAAGAAACTTTTTTTAAAATCTGACTGTCTGTAATAACAAGTTTGGGACATACTCCAAGATGAGCCATTGTTTGTTCTAACTGTGTATCATTCACAACTACTGCATTAGCACCGGCCTCAAGAATATCTCTTATTGTCTGCTGTTGTGGAAGAATAAGTCTTCCTTTTGGTGCCCCAGCATCAATTGGAACTACTAAAATAACAAAATCCCCCTCTTTAAGAAGATCACTTACAATCTTCTTTTCTGAGTTCTTCTGCAAAGTAAGATTGGCTATTTTTTCTTTTAATTCCAAAATATTCATTCCTGTTTTTGCACTCACCTTTATACTGTTTTGATCTGTCAGATGAGATTTGAACATTTGCGTTTCCGGTTGCTCACATAGAACTGAATCCTTCTTATTAAATACTACAATATATGGAATATTTTTTTTTCTGATTTTTTCAAGCAACAACACATCTTCTTTTGTAATTCCTTCACATCCATCAACAATATGAAGTGCAATATCCACTTTATTTAAAACCTGGTATGATTTCTGGATTCTCAATTTGCCAAGATCTCCATCATCATCAATCCCAGGCGTGTCAATCATAACCACTGGTCCTAAGGGAAGCAACTCCATCGCCTTTGAGACAGGATCTGTTGTAGTCCCTGGGACTTCTGAAACAATCGCAAGGTTTTGTTCTGTCATTGCATTAATAAGACTTGATTTCCCTGCATTTCGTCTACCAAAGATTCCAATATGAATCCGTTCAGAAGATGGTGTGCTGTTTAAACTCATAATCGTTCTCCTTTAATTAAAATCTATAATCATTTCCTCTTCCATTTTCAATTGCTTCCAGATGTTCTATTACTTTCTGACGCACGTTCTCATTTGAGATATTTGCAGTTTCTTTTAAGATCATCTCATTTCCAATCTTCTTTGTCCCTCCAGATGCATAATCAACAAGAAATTCTTTTAACGTCAACAAAGCATTTGGATGACAACAGTTTTGAATCTGCTGACTCTTACATAGTTCCATAAACCGGTCACCTGTACGTCCGGCTCTATAACATGCTGTACAAAAACTAGGAATATATCCCATTTCCATCAACCATCTTACCACCTCATCAAGTGTTCTTCTATCACAAACATCAAATTGTTCTGAGTTTTCTTCTTCATCCTTCGGATTTGCATATCCACCAACACTAGTCTTAGATGCTCCACTGACCTGTGATATTCCAAGATGAAGTACTCTTTCTCTGCATTCTTGACTTTCTCGTGTTGAAATGATCATACCGGTATATGGCACGGCAATACGTATACAAGCTACGATTTTTGCAAAAATATCATCACTGATTCCATTTTTGAATGTAGTAATATCTATGTCGTCTGCATTACGTAATCGAGGAACACTGATAGTATGAGGTCCTATACCATATACTGCTTCTAAATGTTCTGCATGCATTAAAAGACCGGCAAATTCGTACCTGTACTTATCTAGACCAAATAAAACTCCAAGTCCGACATCATCGATTCCTCCCTCCATAGCCCGGTCCATCGCTTCCGTATGGTATGCATAATCATGTTTTGGTCCTGTTGGATGAAGTTGTTCATAACTTTCTTTGTGATAGGTCTCTTGAAATAATATGTAAGTACCAATACCGGCTTCCTTTAATTTACGATAATTTTCAACGGTAGTAGCAGCAATATTGACATTAACACGCCGAATTGCGCCGTTTTTATGTTTGATACTATAAATCGTCTTAATACTTTCCAAAACATATTCTATAGGGTTGTTGACTGGATCTTCTCCTGTTTCCAATGCAAGGCGCTTATGTCCCATATCCTGAAGTGCAATCACTTCTTTTCTTATCTCATCCTGAGTAAGTTTTTTACGAGTAATATGCTTGTTTTTCAAATGATATGGACAATAAGTGCATCCATTAATGCAATAATTTGAAAGGTATAAAGGGGCAAACATTACAATTCTGTTTCCATAGAAATCAATTTTGATCTGCTCCGCTAACCGATATATTTCCTGATTTTTTTCTTCCAGTTCACAAGCAAGAAGAACGGATGCCTCTCTGTGTGTCAGACCTTTTCTAAATTTTGCCTTTTTAATAATGGCATCTATCAATACTTCATTTCTTTTATTACTCTGTGCATAAGCCAATGTATCTATTATTTCCTGATGATCAATAAATTCTTCTGCTTTTTTTGATGCTGCATTATACATACCCTTCTCCTCGATTCTTAATTGTCATTTGATACAAGAGAATCACCTCTGTCTATGATCACTTGATATCCTATTTCTCTCATTTCTTTTTTTAACAACTGCAGACCTTCCGCCGCCTCATCACCCATACACCGTTTGTGATCATACAGACTATATTGTTTTCTTTTATCTTTTGGTGTTAAATTTGGCATAACCACATTGGCACCTGCTAAAACACCTAATTTTCTCCCTTCTGGGGCTATAGTGCCAAGAGCGGTTGTTGCTGGAAGAAGTGTTTTAGGAAGCAATAATCGTAAAAGTCCGAGCATAAACAAAGTCTGAAAAAGCGTACCTGCTTTTTCATCTTTAAATCTAGTATCGTGATGTGGGATAAATGGTCCTATTCCTACCAT
>RCNI01001624.1_pt1 | contig 11879 bp, 9 predicted proteins | sample 2041151 | NCBI WGS metagenome assembly RCNI01 (sample SAMN09708214, study PRJNA481090) | feces metagenome | isolation source: feces | place: Antarctica: Albino Rookery
AATGTGGTCGTGAGCATCACTATCACCTCTTAATACCCATATTCCCCTCAGCTCGTCCCTATACCGCCGATTTTCATAAATCCCAGGCTCCACGCGATTTGGACATAGAAAATCCCCCTAAAGTGGCTTTGGATATTTCCATAGTCTACTCTAGGGGGAGCATATCACCGATTGGAGGCCGGCAAGGTGGTTTACTACCCACATCGTCTGCCTTTAAAGATTTGAAACAGGCCCATTCTCAGGGCCACCTGGAATGCAGCTGGCGTGTATATCTCTGGCCTGCCGTCCTGATGATTAACAAAATTGGGGATTCACAGATGAACCACTGCTAGGAAGCCGAATTGTCCTTCTACCTAAGCTCCGAGTGGATGAACATGTCTGCGTGATTCTGATCAGCAGCATGTATTTCAGTGGTATTATCGCATATTGAAGGATGATTTACAATCCGGGGGTTAGGTTTGATGTTTACGAACTACTTTTTTTCTCTAAAAAAGGCATACCTCTCCGATAAAGGAGGAAGCAATACCCCAATACGATATCTCTCTTTTATAAACATCGCAACCACATAAAGGAAGGCAATTCCCCATCGTATCAGCCAGTATTGCAGCATATGATAATAAATAATAATGGTTACACCGATTTGAAGCAGTGATGGTATAAACATCTTCAAAGGATATAAATCTGGTTCAATTGTCTTAGCATACTTCGAATGAAGAATAAAAGCCAGAAGATACGACACCAAGGTTGTATATGCTGCAGCAACATAGCCGAATTTGGGAATAAAGAGGAAATTCAAAACCAGATTGGTGGAAGCTGCTATCAGCGTATTAACTGTAATATATACCGTTTTTTTATAAAAATGCTCAGTATTAACATAAAGCGTGTACATAAAAATCAAATAATTCGCTAGGATAATTGGGGGGATAATACTCATACCTTCCCAATAACGCTGATCGGCAAAAATCTTTAAAATCTCAGGACTGACCAGCATTAACCCCACCATAGCATATGTCATAAGATGTACATAATCCATTACCGAGGTATTGATGCTCTTCACATCTCTATTTTGCAATTTACCCGTAAACCAAGGCACCCAGATTCCATCCAGAGACGATGTAATGACCGTTGCAATCATACTGAAATTGTAAACCAGACCGTAAATGCCTGTCTCTGATGCACTCCGTAGTGCAGTTATCATCATTCGGTCTGACTGTGACAGTATTTGGAGTGCTACTCCGTGCAGTATCAGCGGAAGCGAAATAGCTAATCCATATTTCAAATGTCTTTTACAGAGTTGAGGCTTAGTTCTTGAAAATACTACAATTAAGATGACGATTGCAACGACCCCATAGACAACTGTAGTGGGAAAAATCCGGCCCATATACAGATCATCTTTTATAATGAACAGAATCGCAAAGATAGAGATAATGACAGACAATAGGCTTGGTAAAACCATTAAAGCTGTTCTGGCCTTATATTGGTATTTCATCATCAAAAAATAGCTGTAGTCATTAATCAATGAATTTCCAAAGCTCTGAATCAGGCAAAGAAAAAGCAGTGCAACATTTACATTGACAGGAATAAATGCGGAAGCTACCACGCACACAGCCATTGATACCACAAATATTAAACATGTAAATGTTAAAACTGTTGATAAAAATTGAGGACGCTCCGCTTCTTCATATTCAACAAATGAATTTCTAATTGCATTGTGCAATCCACAACTCATGAAAATGGCAATCATGGTAACCCATGAGTTGAAGGTTGTTACAATACCATAGTCTGCCGTAGTTAAAAGGCGGCTAAAAATTGGTACCGTTATAAAACCTATACCTCTATTAAATAATGTTGCGACAAAATACAACGCTCCAGCTTCTGTAAAATTTTTTTTTGTCATATATATGCTTACCTCAAATTACAGAAATTACCGAATAATTCTTTTTATGATGCGTTTTATTTTCAACCATTTAAAGCGCAATCTTCCATATAATTGGTTCTCCGTGTTATTTCGGACCGCAGCTGAAAAAGTCTCATCATTAACCTGCTGTAAAAAATATTCCTTGTTATGATTCGGTCTACTGCAACCACTGAAGCGTTCAATCATGTTAGGAAAGACATTGGAAGGTAATTCATAAATATTCAAATATGTATCAAGTGCTTTTAAAACAGCTGTTCCTTTATTACTGTGAACCAATACAATTGATACACCCGAATCAACAGAGATGGATCGTGGTATTGAGGGCAATGTATCGATTTGCCAAAAGTCTCCCAACGTAATGTCACTTGCTCTTGGAAAAGCTTTTGCCTGGCACTGAGAGCAAACCTCTCTGTTATACAGGTTGGCCGCATAGGAAAGCAGATAAGGATCTTTCCACCGGCCCTTCCTGTAAAAAGTTCCATCTTCAAATTCGACGCGCATCCCGTAATTTTCCCAGCTAGGTTTTTTGTACCTCATTTGAACATTTTTAAGCTTCATACGGTGTGGATTTATTTCCGAAAGATATTTTTTCCACATTACTGGAGACTGTACACCATAGCACAGTAGATCCACCAGAATCAGATTATCGTACCTTTTGTTCTTCAGGTATTGCCTCATTGCCTGAATTTGGCACGGTGTCCCTGAAAACAGAACCATTACGCCAGAAATAGCCTGTTTCTTTACTTCGAGAAACGGCAGATCTGTGTCTACTTCGACATATTTGGACCCACATAGCTTTTTCAGATCATTGCTATTGGAAACACATTGGAACTCATTCTTCCCATTTTCATTCATCTGGACACCCCAGACAAAACCATGATTTTGGAAAACATATTCGGCCAATGCAGAAAAAACGCCGCCAGAACTGCTGCGCATCAAAACATCTTTATCTTTATTTTGCGCATAATAACGTTTCATTTGATATTCGGTTCCGGAAATCATTTTCAATGCTTCGCATACTCGGCTACATTCCCCACACGAAATGCAAGCGTTTACATTGGAAACATGAACTGTTTTAAAGCCCATTTCGTCTTTAACAAGTTCAAGACAATTTTGGGGGCATACAGCAACACAGGCGCCACATCCATAACACATATCCGGATGATCTATTACAGTATTATACATTACTTTCTTTCCTCAACGCACACATCAAATATTTTTCAGAGTCTTCTCTGAGTATCTGCAAAATTTCATCCGTTAGAGTATAATCAACATCTTTGAAATTAACATTCTGGTCATTTAATACGATTCGATCCTGTAATTTAAGCTGACTTAATAAGGAATACAGCCGTGTATTGGTCGATGCAGCGTCCTGGCGCTTAAATCGCTGATAAACCGTAAAGTTTTTGTGGTACTGGATTGAGAAAGCCGTACAGTGGAAGGAATCTGTGCACACATAGGCAGCATTTTCTATTAAATATATAAAATCCTGGGGTGTGACTTTATATAAGTCCAGATCAGCAAAGCTAGTATCTGCCTGGCAATATCCAGAAAAATGCGCCAGATTTACAATCTTCTTCCCCATAATCTGGCTTAGTTTTTTTACCGAATCTCGGTGTTGCTGATTGGTACCAAGAAAATAACAGAATATGTACTCCCCATGAAATGGTAACTTTACTGTATGTTCTTTCTTTAATTTGTCCCAATCACTCTTAACCAAAAGTAACGTTGGGTCAAGAACAACTGGAACCCGCTTGCCTGTCAAATCTTGAATAATTTTCTGGCCACTTAGCTCTCTGACAGAAATTGCATTGAAACGTGTTAAAAAATACCGATATTGGTCTTTTATGTTGTCTTCAATATGTTCAATACCAAAACTCGGTGCATATGCAGCTTTAAAAGTATCGTCTGGGAAATACTCTAATGTATACCAGTGATTCTCCACATTACCCGGAAGCCAGGCCTGATCACTTCCGCAGAATACGCTATCGTATATTCTCGCATTAATCTGCATATCTTCAAAAGTTCCATAAAATTTGTGTATATTAAACTTTTTATTGAATTGATCCAGTGCTTTATAACGAGAAAAAATTAACTTCCAATATTTCCAGCTGTAATTTGCATGTATTTTTCTTGCAGATCTAGCAAAGTCAGCTAGCCCATTCAGGATTTTAAAATCCTTCTGGTGCCATTGAATGATTTCAACATTCTCCCCTGTCCTGGACAGCAGCGTCTGCATAGCATAGGCCTGCAATTTAGTTCCATAGTTATAGACCAAGTGACCTGTATCTAATCCTATCATCTTTTAATATTCCTCACTAAGAACTTTGTTAAATATTTTCAGGATATCTGATGCATTTTCTTCCACAGTGTATTTTTCATAGGAATGCTCATACGCATATTTTCTGATCTCCAGAGTTTCCTGAGGATGTGTAACAGCCCACGCAATCTTATCTGCAAGATCTGCCGGATTGCCCTGCTCATAGATTAAACCATTTTTCTTATGCTCAATAATCTCTGGGGTAGCACCGGTGTTTCCACCGATCACCAAAAGTCCGCTGCGCATACCTTCTACAGTAACCCATCCAAATGTTTCTCTTAATGCACACATCAGCTCAATATCCATTTTCTCACGCAAGGATTTTATATTGCTTACCTCACCGTGAAATACAATACAGCTGTCCAGATCATATTCCTTGATCAGTGCTTGCAGGTCTGTCAGATATTGCTTTTCATATTGTGTGTTTCCGGCCACACTTCCGGCAAAATGCAAAACAATATTCCTGTAACCTCTGTCACGGAGCAACTTTAAGGTGCGAATTGCTTCGTCCTGGGCTTTTGCCGGTGTAATTCTTCCAGTTAACAGTATATCAACAGTGTCTTTTTTCTTTTCAGAAATGTCTACTGCATGAGAATAGGAAACCCCGTCATAAGATACGAATATCTTTTCACCATTAACAGTACGGACAAGGTCTTCTTTTAATCCATTGGATATGGCAATAATTTTCGCAGAATGATTATAAATCCATTTGATATTTGCGGGACCCCAAATCGTATTTTCATTTCCAAACTCACGGATATGTATTACATGAGGAATCCCCAGTTCTTTTGCTACACATGAACCCATAGTTGTCATTCTGGTATTGGAATATACCAGCTGGAATTTATTATCTTTGACGCAATTGGCAAATTTTTTCGCTGCCTGCTGATTATATATAAACTTAGACACCACTTTCATGTGGCGCAGTCCATCCAAAAGATTATTTCTGGATTCTGAAAAAACTCTGTAAAATTTCATTACATGGTACTGAATCCCCATGTTTTTTAATGCTTCGATGCAGGCACCTTCTGCAGAGGGCAGCAACACCTCATACTCCACCAGCTGATGTTTAGTCCAGTATTCTAAGATAGAAAAAAGGGCACGATTTGCACCACCAACAAATTCACTTTCATGGGCAACTACGAGTACTTTCAATTAACTTTTTCTCCCCTTCCTAAACAATCTTCTTTTCTTTTTCGTCTGGAAGTAGCTATATTCTACTGCATTGCTTTTGAATCCATCGCTAAGCATGGTCAACGGATAAAATAGGGTTGTAGCCGTCAAAGATTCAGTCATACCCATTACCAAAAAGGATAAATACATAAATAAGAGAACCTTAAAGCCAAAATTCATTCTGTTATTTAGCTGAGATCTGGTTATATAAATAAATAACCAGACTATTAATCCCATTCCTATTAAACCGCCCTGGAGGAGTGTATACAAAATGAAGTTATGCGGATGACTGAAATACCCCCATCCTGTACTTAGGTTAATTAATTCTCTATATTGGTCATTCGATCTCAGACCATATCCAAAAATGGGGCTTTTCAGAAATAGTTCTACAGCTCTGCTCCAAACGGCCTGTCTGTGCATAACACTGATCGTCTCACCAAGAGAATCAATAATTGGAGAAAAAACGCTGATGATGCTCGTGGTTCCCAGTAAAATGCTGACAACTGCAACCACAATCAAAGCATTCCTCAGGTTGAAAAACTTTGGCAATTTGGGCTTTGAAAAAAGGAACAGCATCAATATTGCAAATGCAAGTCCTACTAATCCGGTTTTATTGTCCACTATCCACAGGCTCAGCATTGACACAGCAATCAAGCAATACAACCTAAATGTATATATGCCCTTCCTGTAAACTTCGTTAATTGCATTGACACAAACTGCAGGAAGTAGAAATCTGATCATGACATTTTTATATCCAAGTAGCCAATAACTACCGGTATAAAAATCTGCATCATAAAGGCCAAATGGGAAGATAATGATCGTTAAAAAATTAGCATATGTATATACTGCAAGTAACAACGCCATCCCCCCAAGACATTCCAGGAAGTTTTTATGGACTCCGATTTCAAGCAGCATGCACAGTCCAACTGTCTGGAGAAGAACAATTACTACACCTCTAGTAGTAGGTACTCCCTCCAAAATACTGACAGCATATGGAAATAATACCGTACCAAGTACCAATACACCAGTCTTCGATAGCAAATGCCTATGCAAAAACGAAAGAAGAATTAGAGAAAATGTTATCAAAAATCCAAGGTTATACATGGAGGTCAGAGTTCCCATATATGAAAAATAATCCGGTTTCAAAAGGAAAAAAAAGCAAATAAAATACAGTATTTCCTTCTTTTTATCGATTGTACTTCCGCTCATTAAATCTTCTCCCAGTAGTTAAGGTAATGTAATCAGACGATTATAGTAGTCCTTTAAATCATCTTTTGTCACTTCATGAGTGTATCCAGATAAGACAAAAGCTTCTGTCCGAGACTTTCTTTGAGGTGCATTATCAATGATCTCTTTCATCTTTAGCGCCCACTGGCTTACCGGAAGGCTCAGGTCCATACGATTCATCAGTTCGGTTAATTCTGTTTCAATAGGTACATTATACGAACCTAGGCATGGTAATCCAGTGCTCTGTGCTTCCAAAAACACAATTCCCATCCCCTCAAATACAGAAGGGAGGAAAAACATATCCATCGCAGAGTACCAATTCTCAATATCAGATTTTCTTCCGACGAAACGGTAGTTCGATTCAAGATGTAAATGATTTAGCTTCTCTTCAATACGCTCTCTCAGTTCGCCGTCTCCTACCCAAAGTAAGAAAGCTCTGGGTTCGATCTTATGGAATTCTTCAAAGCACCGAATGATAAAATCAGGATTCTTCTGACCAGAAAACCGTGCAACAACCCCAACTACCACTTTATCATCAATGTTTAGTTCATGTCGAATCTTTGATCTCACCGCTGGTTTATATTGGAAACGATCAATGTCGATAACATTTTTCAAAACCTTGACGCTCTTTTGGGGGAATCTTGATTTTCCCGCACTTTCAGAACATGCTGCAAAAGCTGTTGCTTCTTTCTGGATCAGATGATCATATATAAATGTTGATACTACGGTTTTGAAACTCAGACTGTTCTTAGGATTGTGGGCATGAAAAAGCCGGACTTCAATATTCGCTTTTCGAGCATACTTCAACACTGTATACCCGATATGTCCCGGCAAATTGACATGCACCACATCATAGTGATTAGAACAAATAATATTCTTTATATACTTACTCACAGAAGGAGAATATTTATTGACTTTGGGAAGTTCAAAAACTTTCCCGCTGTTCTGTTGGACCTTATTTAGCCACTCACATTCCTGCGTTTTCAGATGTAAGAAATCCACATACCAACCATCCGCAATCAACGAATCATAGTAATTCATAACTGCCACGGCTGTTCCATCCCCATTTTTTAAATAGGGCATTACAATTAGAACTTTTTTGGATTTTATTTGTGATCTTTCTGCCATTTTCTAAATTTCCCCATCATATCAAGCATTAAAAACATTCTATGTCTGACGAAAAACAAGACAATCTTTCTTTGCTTTCCAATTCCTACCGTGTTCTTTGTTTTCAATGCATCCTTTACAATCGTTTGCTCAAGATAATCCGCGTACTTTCTCTTCTTATCTGCATACGGTTCTGTATTGGTCGGGTTAAAATAACCACTGATTGCCGTAGTCACAATGACATACAAAAGCCGGTTATCAAACCATGGTTGCAGCAACTCCTTATTATCCGAGGTATCTATGAATGACTTAATCTTTTCAAAGCACTTAATTACATACTTATGATTTGCTTCATTGTGCGATGCCGAAATAGAATTTTCGTTATAAATATAGTGATAAAAAGGCTTATTGATAAATGCAGCGCTCTCTAATTTTTCAAACAATCTGAGATTGAATTCCAGTCCTTCTGCACCTTGTTTTAGCATCTCATCATGAAAAATTTGATTTTCTATCAGAAGATTTCTGTCTATCAGCTTGGAATACGCAACTGCAATATTCGCATTATAAACTAAGAGCTGCTGCTGAAGCCATTTACATTCGGCCCCTGCATAAGTTTTCCCAGCTTCCAAATAAAACTTATACTCTGTGGCTGACCTACCGTAATCTTTCATGATGCCGCACATCACAAGCTGAACACGCTTGGTTTCCCCTGCCTCGTACATCTCCTGACACATATCAGGTTCGATCCAGTCATCGCCGTCCACAAACATAACCCATTTTCCCTGGGCTGCCTTGCAGCCATAGTTTCTTGCGGAGGAAAGTCCGCCATTAGGCTTATGCAGTGCTCTAATTCTGGAATCCTTTGCAGCATACTCATCGCATATTGTTCCACAATGATCCGGAGACCCATCATCCACCAGCAGAATTTCAATTTCTTTTAATGTTTGATCTATTATGCTATCTACGCATTTTCTCAAAAATTGTTCCGGGACCTTATAAATAGGAACAATAATACTTACGAAAGGTTTCATCATCTTTACCTACCCTGCATTCAATTTAAAGATTTCTGCAGTTTTCCATAAATTCCGGCTCCAGAAACTGTTTTTGAATTGCTTCTTCAAATTTATTTATAGGATGGTAACCGTTAAGTATTGGTTTCTGAGCCCATCCGATCTTCACTGTATATCTTCCGTTTTATTCCTTGTTTCCCGGAAGCTCTGCTTTTCAATCATTTTCAAAGAAAACTATTGAAAAATTCATTATTCCGCATGAATCTTCACACAGACCATACATTCAGGGAAAGTTATTCTTCCTGTCGTTTTGTCATCCACTTCTCTTCTCACCGTTATGGACCGAGAAATTCAAATGTCAGGAAATCAGTACTTGTGGGTCAGCCGGACATAAAATTTCTTCGCTGCTCTGTAAATACCAAGCTTATAGCAACTCAGCCGAATCCAATGCTCTGCCTTTACGCGAAAAGTTGACGGGAAATATTTTTTAAATAACTCTTCTCCAGTCATTCGGTTTGCATCCTCAAAGAATTTTTCTCTATTCTCATTGGTAGAAACGGACTCTTTCATTTCTTTTGCTCCGGCAACAAGCTTCTCCGGTTGCACCTGAATGAAAGAAAGGTCTTCTTTGATCCTTTCAAAGATTCTTCTTCCTTTTTCCGTATGCACCAGCATTCTGGTTGCGCCTTTGTCATTGTCCAGTTTTTTTGAGAACCTATCAACAACAAAACAATCCCATATCGTGAAATCACTGACACGGTACTGCTTCTTAAAGCAGCAGGAATAGCAGGATGGCCGATCGCATATATCGGAAAAGAATGCTCTCATCCACGGATCCGATTCCCTACCCTCATAATAGTTGCCATGATTTTTTTCTGTTATCACATTCACTGTTGAATATTTATATCCGTAATGCTTATCACGGAAGCGGACTATTCTGACATTATCAGCCAGTGCTTTCTCTTGATATTCCACATATTTACGAAATATCAGGGGGGAAGGAACTGCGTGACATACCACATCCACAGTAATCAGATTTTCGTAATCCTTTTTCAAATAGCTTTTTAAGCCCTCGATCTGGCAGGGAGTGCCGCTGAAGCAAACATATCTACCTTCTCCCAGCAGAGTTTTTACCTGACGAAATGTACCTTCACCCACAGAACTCTGGACATATTTGCTGTTCCGGAAACGGGCCAATTCCCCCTCCCGTTCCACTGCAATATGCTTAACTACCAGATTTTCATCCAACTCAACGCCAAACACAACGCCATTGTGCTCAAGGACATATTTGGCAATTGCCGTAAAAGCTCCGCCTGCTGTGCTTTGTCTCAGGACCTCCGGATCTTTATTCTGAACAATATATGCCGCCTGTTCAAAGACTTCTTCTTTCTTGTTATTAAGGATCGGGCAGACACGCTCACACGCTCCGCAGTTGATACATACATTCTGGTCAACCTTGGGATACAGGAATCCCTCTTCGTCTTCCTGCATCGTAATACAGTTTTGGGGACAGATTGCCACGCAGGCAGTACATCCGCAACAATTTTGTTTGTTATTGATCTGAATCACAAATCTGTGCTCCCTTCATCTGTCAGCGCTGCAGTCAGATACGCATAAGATTCCTGCCGTATACCTTCCAGCTTTTTGTGGACTGCTTCAAAGTCGGTTTTTATCTCCAAACAATCCTCTATCCGCTCATTGCCTGTCAGCAGTCTTCCGGTGATTCCAGATAAATCGAACAATGTATCCAGACGGCTGTTGGTAGATTGCTTGGTATTGCGGTTAAACCGGCGGAATGTATAGAATTGCCGCCCATAGAGGATAGAAAATACGGAACAGTGGAACGAGTCCGTACAGACATACTCGGCATTCCGAATCAGATTCAGAAAATCTGCCGGGTCTACGTCATAAGGTGTCTCATCTGCGTAGCCTTCGTCACTCTTGACAAACTCGTCCAGGTGGACTAATGCAACGATTTTGCAGCCTGTCGCTTCCTTCAATTTCTTTGCAAACTCACGATGCGGTGGGTTGTTGCCCAGGAAATAGCAGAAAATATATTTTCCCTCTACAATCGGTTTCTCAGTCTGAATCGACATCCATTCATCGCCTGTAAACAGCAGGGTTGGATCACAAACCACAGGGACATTACGCTGCGCAATCTCCCTTACCAGTTTCTGACCTGATTGTTCTCTTACCCCGATGTGCTTAATTTTCTTTAGAAACACCGATGCTTTCCGTGCAGAGTCCTTCGGCAGGCTGGACTGTCCAAAGCTGGTGGCATAGGCTATCGTATTGACCGTTTGCGGTACAAAGTTCAATGTGTAATAATCCGCCGCAATATTTCCGGGAAGCCACAGCTGATCGCTTCCAACCAATACGTTGTCGTAATTTTCTGCACATTTTCTGCTCAGTTCTGCTTTTGAGCTGTATTTAGGAGAAAGTCGGAATTGTTTATGGCTAAAAACCTCAAATTTCTCCGCTCGAATCTGTGACATCGCAGCATACTGATTATGGGAGAATTTTTTTATAAACACATTTTTGGCCATTCCCAGTTTTGAAACCAGAATATCCGAGGTTAAACTCGCTTTTGCAAAATACATTAGCTTTGCTTTTTTAATCTCGCCATTAAAGCCAGAAATATCTATGGTTTCATTTGCATAACCCAGTTTATCCAGGGCCATCTGCGTTGCCAACGCCTGGAGCATACTCCCATAATTATGCTGAAAATAGCAAGATACAATTCCAATTTTTTTCATCTGCAATACTCCTATCAGATGTTGAATAATTTATCATACCGTTCCATCAACTTCTGTGCCTCTGCTTCAATATCAAAGCCGGCTTTCCGCATTTCCTGTTCGGTATCGTGGCGCTCATAGCTGTTTACACTGTCCAGCACCGCATCCGCCCATTGAGAGACAGGATCTGCACTGCTTAAAAATCTGGTAGAGTCCAGAATCTTGGTTTCCTCGGTCACCAGGTCTGTGGTAATCAGAGGCAGTCCGGCAGCCTGAGCCTCCACGCCCACAACAGGAAGCCCTTCGTATCTGGAGGGCAGAAGGAATACATCCATAGCCTGATAGAGCCGGGGTGCATCTCTGCGAACCCCCAGGAACTTCACGCAGTC
>RCNI01001625.1_pt1 | contig 11877 bp, 11 predicted proteins | sample 2041151 | NCBI WGS metagenome assembly RCNI01 (sample SAMN09708214, study PRJNA481090) | feces metagenome | isolation source: feces | place: Antarctica: Albino Rookery
AAGTTTGTGGATGCCGACGAGGAAGAGCGCAAGAACGCTCTGATCGACTATGCTCTGCCCAAGAACGTGGCCGGCCTCGAGCGCGACCTTGCCAAGTATCGCATCACTTATGATGTATGGTTCCGTGAAAGCGTTCTGCACGAGTCCGGTGCTGTGCAGGCTGTGATTGACAAGCTCATGTCCACCGGTGCCTGCTACAAGGCTGAGGACGGCGCTATCATGTACAAGAGCGCACAGTACAGCGAAAAATACGGCGCAGCCAACAAGCGCAAGGATGAGGATGAGGCAAAGGACGAGGTTCTGGTTCGTGCCAACGGCATTCCCACCTACTTCGCTGCCGACATCGCTTACCACTATAACAAGCTGGCTGTTCGCGGCTTTGATCGTGCCATCGACATCTGGGGCGCTGACCACCACGGTCACGTTGCCCGCATGAAGGGTGCTATGGACGCTGTGGGTCTGGACGGCAGCAAGCTGGACGTGATCCTGATGCAGCTGGTTAAGCTGGTTAAGGACGGCCAGCAGGTTCGTATGAGCAAGCGTACCGGCAAGGCCATCACCCTGACCGATCTGCTGGACGAGGTGCCCATCGATTCCGCTCGTTTCTTCTTCAACCTGCGTGAGGCAGGCAGCCAGATGGACTTTGATCTGGACTTGGCTGTGAAGGAAGACAGCGAGAACCCCGTTTACTATGTTCAGTACGCACACGCCCGCATCTGCTCCATCCTCAAGAAGCTGGCTGAGGACGGCGTTGAGTACAAGGGTGCTTCTGCTTGGTCTGACGTGACCTTTGCAGATCCCGCAGAGCTGGATCTGATCCGTGCAATCAGCGCCTTCCCTGCCGAGATCGTGCTGAGCGCTCAGAAGTACGATCCCGCCCGTATCACTCGCTATGTGATTGATCTGGCCGGTGCTTTCCACAAGTTCTACAACGCCTGCCGCATCCGCGAGGCCGAACCCGCCGTGCAGCAGTCTCGTATGGCTCTGTGCTTGGCTGTAAAGCAGGTCATTGCCAACGTGCTGACCATGTTCAAGGTTTCTGTGCCTGAGAGCATGTAAGTTAAAAATGCAAAAGCCCCGCTCGATCCCTTTTGGAGATTGGGCGGGGTTTTGTTGTGCACACAAAAAGGCGGCCGTTCCAAAGCAAGAGGAACAGCCGCCTTTTATACACTCCGATTTTATAAGTATACCACAAATAAGGTCCCTACTTCAAGGCAACAATTACACAAATATTACATCATATGTCTATTAAGTTTACCAATATACAAACCCCTTTGCGTATGGTATATTATAGTCACACCAAGGGAAACACCCCAAGGTGGAAAAACGATAAGTAGGAAACGAAGAAACGTGGCTTATCGGCAAGGAAGGAGAGCAGAACCAACATGGTAATTGAAGAGCCCAATCAGTATTGGCAGGGTGGGTTCTGCCATCGCTGACCATTCGGAAACCGCTCGATCATGAAAGATGATTTCTTTTAAAAGACCAACACAGAGCGACTCGAGTTTCCAGAGATAATGGAATCACAGCGTACAGAGCCCACCGGCTGCCTGCATGAATTTTTAGATGAACCAAAAAAGAAAGTCGTTTCGTTTTAATCAATGCGAAAATAAGAGTTTCGGATTATCTGGTTTCTATTTAAGAATCATCGGCTAAAAGGCCAGGGAAGTTTGGCTTAATACGTTCGCTGAAAAGACCGAATAAAATCGAAGGATCATTTGACGAAATCAAGCGACCGGGAAACCGGTTTACGAGTCAACGCTGTTCCATAGAAAGGCAATGAGAAGACCTTTGAAGGAAAGGGCTTCTTTAAAAAGGTGGAACAAATACAAAGAGTGACTGCAAGATCGGTTGAATGACTGAGAGATTCAATGAACGGTCAATATACAAAGCGACAAGCTATATCAGAGGTTGATATAGTATTCTATATGAAAATTGAGAGGTTACTCCAATGTACTAGACGTGTACAAGCACTGATTTCTTAGAACCGAAAGGCTAAGAATGAAAAGGGCCGCCGTGAAAGATCGAATTGCAGGGCAAGGAGATTGGTTGGTCGTTGTCCTTTGGACGGATCGGATCAAAGAGATCGTTCCGCAGTGCATTCAAACGATTATCAGAGAGTCCGTTTTGATGATTTTGAAGGAAGTAAGATCTCCGCAAAAGTAAATTCAAAAATGTGACTGTTAGCTCGGTTTAAAAAGAGAATATATCAGTGTATGGAGGAATTCTCCCATGTACTAACAAGTAGAGCGTCGGATTTTTAGGCTGTGAAATCAACAAATGGCAATACAAAGTCACGAATGGTTTTTAAGTCCTTCTGAAAAACTCTTGAAAGAAACAGAGAGCAGGGATATTAAAACAGCTGTGTAAATATCCGAAGTTGCTTGGATACGGGTTGTCCTTAAACCACCAGGAAGACGAGCGATGTGAAGAGACAAAGTTCGTAGGTATTTGGAAGGGCGCGATTGACATGATACTGAATATGTTTATGCGTTTTAAATCCAACTAATACGAGGGCAGACCAATGTACTGAATATTTTCCCGCAGGCGCCTTGTTCGGTGCCTGCGGTTTTTTGTTGTTCTTTATCCCCTGCCGCAAACAAAAAAGCAGCTGCTCCAAACTCCATTGGAAGCCGCTGCTTTTTGTTCTATTCAAGGCCTTGGGCACATCATCCTTGATTGAAGGCGGAAATCTCTTTTTCTTTTTCCGTATCCATCTTGTTATAGTATTCTTCGGTCTTTTTTGCCCATTCCTCTACCTTTTGCAAAATGTCCTCTTGCTGGATCTCGTTGTAGGGAATCGCATTCATGTCTATCCGGTCTGGTTTCTGCGGTCCGCCGCCCTCCTCCGGGCGAAAATACTGGAGTGAAAAATCCATCCGGTTAAACGGCACACCTGCCCGATCAAAACGCTCCTTTACATCCAGCACCAGCTCGGCGGCACGCTCTTGGGTAATTTCATCATCCTCGATACACACCACCAGACGGCCATACCGACGGCCCAGCTCCCGAACGTCATACTGCCCATCCAGTTCCAGTGTTTCTGTATCCAGCGCAGGCAGGTCTTCCCCTTCCATGCCTTGTTCCACGCCGGTTGCCAGATCCCCGTAAGCAATCCAAATTTTATAAGGCAAATTGGGGTTATCTAGCACCGAATCTGCCATAGCGCGGTACTCATCATTCAGCCGATACGCTGTATTGCTGCCATCCATTACCCGATCTTCATAACTGTCGTATTTCAGGCGGCCCCAACCATCCATTCGGAGGGAAAAATACGTATCCATACTGGAGGGGCTTTCGATGTCTGCGTAATAGGAACCGTCTTTAAAGCTATAATCCACCGATGTGATTTTGTAATCGGTTCCGGCGTATTTTTCCGCCAGATGTTTTTGAGCCGTGCGCTTGGCCAGCAGCTTGGAAACCGGATTCCCCAAAAAGGCACTTGCAAACAGGAGCACACCTGCCAGCAAAACCACCGCTGCCAAAAAAGCCAGTATCTTTTTGGTTTTTGTTTTCATGATTTTCCCTCCTTTTTAAATGCATAGTGGAAAAGGCCTGCAATCAGCGCGCCCACCAGTGCCAGCACTGCATAGATCGCCGTCCAGGAGAACAGGCTGTACAGATCCAGCACCTCCATATTCCTCGCCCAGTTGATGCCGTTGAGCACCAGATGGGTCACAAACAACAGAATAGGAACCTCATAGATCGCTTTTCCGCGGAACACCACATAGCCCAAAGCCCCAATGACCGGCATAATCAGCAGGTTATAAAACAGGTTCGCATTCGCCGTAAAGCTCAACCCCACAAAAAGCCCCAGCATCATTACAAATGCGCCCACAAACCGCATCTTTTTTCGCAGTTCAAAAAAAGCGTGTTCGGTATTGACATCCGGCGGAACCTCCCCGCTGTATTTTGCCCGGCAGGCCTCGCAGTGTGCCACGTGCGCCTCCACGGCTTTTCGGCTGTCCTCACTGGCCACACCATCCTCCACCAGCGGCATCAGATCCATGCACACTTCGCAGCTGATCTCATTCATCGAGAAATCCCTCCTTTTTCAAAATCTCTTTGATCTTATTTTTTGCTCTGAATTCAATAACCCGGGCCGAGCTCTCGGTGATTGCGTATTTTGCACCGATCTCATGGAAGGAATACCCTTCCATCCGCATTTTAAGAATCCCTTGGGTTCGGGGCGGCTCATTTTGGAGCAGTTCCCGGATGCGCCCCGCAAGTTCCCGGTCCGCAGCCCAAGCCGCCAGATCCGGGTCACCGCTCACCTCAGCGCCGGAAAGCTCTTCGGGCGCGGGATGCCGTTTCTGCGTGCGCAGCCAGTGATACCAACGATGCCGCGCAATGGAAAACAGCCATGTTTTGGGGTCTGCTTCTCCTTTGAACAGGGCAATCGAGCGCACTGCTTCCAAAAAGGTTTCCCCTGCCAAATCCTCGGCAAGATTTCCGTCCCGGCAAAGACTGTATAGGTAAAGATACACATCCCGATAGTAGGCCGAAAACAGCTTTTTTAAAAGTTCCTGCACTCGATCACCCCCCCTTTCACCCTATTTGTGCCCGGCCGGGCCGTTTTGTTACAGGGTTTTCTGTTCTGATTCTAACATATCCGCTCAACTGCTGCCAGCCGCCTTTTTTCGGCCCCGAAACTGCCTTTTCCTTGACTTTGTGAGGGGGGCAACTATAATTAAATATGTGTACTTAAAAAATACACCCATTATTTTATTTTAAGGAGGCTGTCCCAAATGGTCCCTGAGAAGAAAGAGTTTTCGGTCCCGGAGCATCCGGTACTGGGTGTGCTGGGCGGTCTCGGCCCCATGAGCACTGTTTATTTTTACGAAATGATCACCAGCCACACCAAGGCAGAGAAGGACCAGGATCATCTTGACATTGTTATTTCCAGCCGGGCCACTACCCCCGACCGGAGCGCCTTTGTATTGGGCAAAAGTCAGGAAGACCCCTTCGCGGTGATGGAGCGGGACGCAGCAAATCTGGTTCGGTACGGTGCCACCGTGCTGGCCATTCCCTGCAACACCGCACATTATTTTTATGACCAGCTCCAAAAGAGCCTTCCGGTGCCGGTTTTGAGCATGATCGAGCTCACCGTGCAAACCGCTAAGGATCAGGGCTGCCAAAAGCTTGGCATCCTTGCCACCACCGGAACCGTGGCAAGCTATTCCTACCAGCGCACCTGCGCTTCGCACGGGATGGAATTTGCAGTTCCCAGCGAGCAGAACCAGAAGGTTTTGATGGACGACATCATTTATGGTCAGATCAAAAAAGGAGAACCGGTCGATCTTGACGCCTTTATGAAGGTAGCTGAAGATCTGAAAGCGCAGGGCTGCCAAAAGGCGGTTTTGGGCTGCACCGAGCTCTCCCTCATCAAGCGGGACTGCGGTCTCGATGATTTCTTTATTGACAGCACCGAGGTCTTGGCCAAGGCCACCATCCTCGCCTGCGGAAAAACGCCGGTAGGCTTTTCCATTTGATAACGGCGGTCGTTCCATTCGCGGCCGTACAAGAAAGGACAGATAATCATGAGCGAGAAGAAAACATTCTACATCACCACCCCCATTTACTACCCCAGCGACAAGCTGCACATTGGTCACAGCTACACCACCGTGGCCTGCGATGCGCTGGCACGGTATAAGCGAATGCAGGGCTATGATGTCATGTTCCTGACCGGTACCGATGAGCACGGCCAGAAAATTCAGGATAAGGCCGCTGACGCCGGCGTTACCCCCAAGCAGTATGTGGACAACATCGTTGAGGGCAAGAACGGCGTTAAGGATCTGTGGAAGCTGCTGAACATCAGCTACGACCGCTTTATCCGCACCACCGATGACTATCACATGGAAAGCTGCCAGAAGATTTTTGAAAAGCTGTATGAGCAGGGCGACATCTACAAGTCGGTCTATAAGGGCCACTACTGCAAGCCCTGCGAGAGCTTCTGGACCGACAGCCAGCTGGTGGACGGCAAGTGCCCCGACTGCGGCCGTGAGGTGTATGAGGCTGAGGAAGAAGCTTACTTCTTCAAGACCAGCAAATACGCTGACCGCCTGCTCAAGTTCTATGAGGAGAACCCCCAGTTCATCCAGCCCGAGACCCGCAAGAACGAGATGATCGCCTTTATCAATCAGGGCTTGCAGGACACCTGCGTTTCCCGCACCACTGTGCCTTGGGGCATTCCTGTTCCCTTTGATCAGAAGCACACCATGTATGTGTGGGTGGACGCTCTGTCCAACTATATTTCCGCTCTGGGCTATCAGAACGGCAAGTACGACGACTACAACAAGTTCTGGCCGGCAGACCTGCACATGGTTGGCAAGGAGATCCTGCGTTTCCACACCATTCTGTGGCCCGCAATGCTGATGGCTCTGGACCTGCCCCTGCCCAAGCGCGTGTTCGGTCACGGCTGGCTGCTGCTGAACGGCGGCAAAATGTCCAAGTCCAAGGGCAACGTGGTAGACCCCATCGTTCTGTGCGAGCGTTACGGCGTGGATGCAATCCGCTACTTCCTGCTGCGTGAGATTCCCTTCGGCAACGACGGCATCTTCTCCAACGAATCTCTCATTTCCCGCATCAACACCGACCTTGCCAACGACTTGGGCAACCTGCTTTCCCGTACCGTTGCAATGGTTGAAAAATATTTTGGCGGCACCATTCCCGCTGACCGTGCAGCCGGTGAGTTCGATCAGGATTTGATCGACATTGTTTCCGCAATGCCCGCAAAGGTCACCGAGGACATGGATCAGCTGCTGATTCCTCAGGCTACTCAGGAAATCTTCAAGGCCATTCAGCGTGCCAACAAGTACATTGACGAAACCGCACCTTGGGCACTGGCCAAGGACGAGGCCAACAAACCCCGTTTGGCTGCTGTGCTGTACAACCTGTGCGAGGCTCTGCGTTATGCCGCTGTGATGCTGGCTCCCTTCCTGCCTGCTACCGCCGACAAGATGGCTGAACAGCTGGGTCTGGACGCTGCCGACCGTGACTTTGCTGCCCTGACCTTTGGCGGCAAGGCTTCCTACAGTGTCCACAAGGGCGACGCTCTGTTCCCCCGTATCGACATGGAGAAGGAACTGGCCGAGCTGGAAGCAGAGCAGGCTGCAAAGGCTGCCGCTGCCGCAAAGGCTGCTGAGCCTGAGGCTCCCGCTCTTGAAACCGTGGAGCTGGAGCACCTGCCTGAGATCACCATCGACGATTTCTGCAAGTGCGAGCTGCGTGTGGCAAAGGTTCTGGAGTGCGAAAAGCTCAAGGAATCCAAAAAGCTGCTCAAGTTCAAGCTCTTTGACGGCGAGCGTGAGCGCATGATCCTCTCCGGCATCGCCAAGTGGTACCAGCCCGAAGATCTGATCGGCAAGAACGTGTGCATCGTTGCAAACCTTGCTCCCCGTCCCATGATGAAGGGCAAGTACGTGAGCGAAGGCATGATCCTTTCCGCTGAGGACAACGAGGGCAATGTGACCGTGGTCCAGTTCCCCGACAGCGTAAAACCCGGCAGCCAGCTGGGCTGATTTTAAGGAGAGTTCATGGCATTTCCGATTTTTGACAGTCATGCTCACTATCTGAGTCACCAATTTGACGCCGACCGGGCGGAGCTTTTAAAGGCTCTGCCCGAGGGCGGTGTGGTGGGCGTTATTGAATGTGCCACCGATTCCCAAACCGCGCAGGACGCCCTTGCGCTTTGCCAGAGCGTTCCCTTTTTTAAGGCAGCGCTGGGCATCCATCCCGAAAGCCTGATCGACGAGGAAACTTCTACCCTCACCCGTTTCGGCGGCGACTGGCGCAAAGAGCTTGCGGTTATTCGGGAGCTTTTTGCCGACCCCAACGCTGTGGCGGTGGGCGAATGCGGTCTGGACTATCACTGGCCTGTGCCCAAAGAGGAACAGCTGGCCATGTTTGAGGCCCATCTAAAGCTTGCTCTGGAGCTGGACAAGCCCATCATCGTACACGACCGGGAAGCCCACGAGGATACTTACCGTCTGCTCAAGCAGTATCGGCCCAAGGGCGTGGTTCACTGCTATTCCGGCTCGGCCGACGATGCGCTGACCTTGGTGAAGCAGGGAATGTACATCGGACTTGGCGGCGCAGTGACCTTTAAGGGTGCCCGCCGGGCGCTCAAGGTGATTGACGCATTGGACCCCGCATCCATTCTGCTGGAAACCGACTGCCCTTTCATGGCTCCTGAGCCTTGCCGGGGCCGCCGCTGCGACTCCCGCCTGATTGCCCACACCGGCACATTTATTGCCGAACGCAAGGGCATGGAGCCCGAAGAGCTGTTCCGGACGGCCGAGCAAAACGCCCGGCGTCTGTTCAACATTTAAAAAGTTTGGTCCCCGCCCCCAAAGCGGGACAAGGAGGAATTTTTTATGAAAGCACGTATTCCCAAACATCGCGAATTCATCATCAGCTTCGCAAACAACGACAACGACCCTCGCAATCAGGAAGCATGGGACAAGCTGAACGATCTGCTGGAAGAGTACAAGAAGGCACATCACGGCAACAGCGTTTTTGAGCCTACCTTCATCGAGGATCTGGAGCCTCAGGTTAAAGCTCTGCAGGCTGAGTACGGCTTCGAGTACACCATCGAAGAGAAGTAAAAATTTGCGGCAAAAAGCGGCGGCCCCACTTGGGGACCGCCGCTTTTGTGTTTTGTGATTCAAAATAGGTGCTGTTTATAAAATTGCTTCCAGCGCCTCCAAAAAGGCCTCTTCACCAAAGGTATTCACCTTAAAGAACATGGCCTGACTGCCGCCTGCCGTGATGGCAGAAAGATGGATCGGGCCTTGCTGCGGGCCAAACAAGGCAACGGACAGGCTCAGGCGGTTGCCGCCCATATAACTGTAGCGTTCAAACACCTGCAGAGAACAGCAGATCCCGTCTTTGGTAAACTCGCTGGAATCCTCCAGCGAAGCAGACACGCTGCCTTCCATGATGCCATTATAGATCCGATTTTTAAGAGAATAGAAGTCTTCGTTGATTACCCGTTCCAGTTTTGCCATTGCCAGTCCTCCTTTTGTGTGATGCAGCTTTGCACCTTGATTTTAGTTGTACTCACCCATCATGTACTCGCCTTTTTCAAAGTCAAAACGTTCAATATGGGGAATTCCGTCCACATAGAGCCAGCGCTCACAGAAGGTTGGGGTAAATGCAAACACCCGCTCTTCCTGCAAAAAGCTGTAACGCTCGAAAGAGTTTGCAAAATGCTTCTGATACAGACTGCAGAAAGCAGGATTTTCCAGCGGATGGCCCAGCTCTTTGCAAACGCCCTCCAGCTGAATATTGCCCATGCACAACGCTGCCTGCGGGTTATTTTTGAGCTGCTCGTATTTGGGCAGCATCCGGTCGGTTTGGAAATAAAAGATCCCGTTTGCCTGCACCACACTCATGGTGCGGGAGCTTACCCGGTCTTTGCAGCTGGTGGAAAGCACCATCTTGGCAGCCTCGCCCACTTCTTGCCAAAGCTGCTGCGCTTTCTGCTCCAATTCGCCCATCTGCACCGGGGCCGCCTTTGCCGCTGCGGGCTGCTGTGCCTGTTCGTACCAGCCGGAAACCCGACGGCAAAGGATGATATATACCGCGCTGGACAGCCGATTCAGGCCCTCGGCAATGTCCAAACGGCTCTCGCCAAAGGCACGCAGCGCCGAAAGCTCCACCTCACGCACTGCGGTGCGCAGGCTGTTGAGGGCTGCGCCCATCTTGCCCAAGCCACGGCCGGGAACGGGATGGTCGATTCCAAAGGCCTTTTTCACCTGCTGGGAGTCATGGCGCAAATTGGCGCTGGAAAGCCCCAGAAGCCGGACTTCGCCCAAGGGTTCCCCGGTTACCTCCACCCGCTGAATCAAGCGCAGAAAGGCCAGCAGGTCCTCAAGATCCTCGCCTACCGGCTGATCCTTAAGTTCATCTGCAATAATCTGCGTTTCCACCGTTTTTGCAACAAGACTGTCCAGCTTGCCGCGAAATTCGATCTGCGGATGGGTCTTATCCACAAGTTCCCTTGCGCGCAGCAAGGTTTTGGTCTCGGGCTTTTTTTGTTCCTGCATGGAGGCACCTCTTTTTGTTTCTTTTCTTTCAGTATAGCTTTTTGCTTTGCTTTCCGCAACCGTCTGCATCTTAAATTTTTCGGTTAAACTGCACCATACGATCCGCCGATCACACAAGGAACAGCCCGCCCAAAGCAAAGAAGACCGTAAGGCAGAAAAAAACCAGCCAAAAGGCAAAGCTCACATAGCCCACCCGAAAATTCCGATACTCCCACGAAAAACGGCGAAACAATGCCAAAAACGCCCAAAACAACAATCCCGCAGCACCCGCAGCAGCAAAAAGAAGCCACGTCCCAGTTTTTTCGCTTATCTGACAAATGAAGAAAAAGGCTCCGCCGCAAACGCTCATCAAACTTGTCACCGCAAGGGTGCAGCGTTTGTGGCGCGCTTTCTTTTCCTTTGAAAGGGATGTTTCGGAAGGCATTTCTCGTGCTGTAAAATATTGCGGATACCGAAAATACAGATAAAGGGCCGCAGCCACGCAAAGCGCACCCGGCAGAACCAGAAAGCCCAAGCCCACCGCTTTGCTCTCCTGCTGAAAAGCCTGTGAGCAAAGCAAGGCAAACCCTGCAAACAGACAGGAAAGGGTACAGATTCCGTAATGGACCCACTTAAACCGTCCAAACCGCTCCCGATCACTTTCTTTTACGAGCAGTGCTCTGGAAAAAGTCCCACCTTCATAGGAGGTTTCGATTTCCGAAAGCGGCATTCCCAGCACGGGTGATGGCAGCTTGGGCGGCTTTTGACTGCGGCATTTGCGTATTTTATGTGCAAAATCTTCTCGGTTGAGCCAGCTTTCGTCAAAATCAAGCTGTTTGTGCCCATTCAGCTCCACCACTACCCGAAGAGGGGAACTGTATAGTCCGGTCACATCCTCGTAAGAATATCGGTGACTGATCCGCAGCATATTGCGCCAAGTAAACCCTTTTTCGTCATAGGTAAGCAGGCAGTTGTACTGCACACAAAGCACAGGGATCGAAAGTGCTCCAAACAAAAAGATCACCAAAAGTCCCACTGCCAGCTGGTCAAAAAAGATGATCGCGCCGCCGAGGAGCAGCCCAAAAAGCGCACCCACACAAGCGATCCACCCGTAAATGGATACCTGCCGCACCTGCTGACTGCCGTCTTTGGCTGTACCATCTTGGGCCGCTTTATCCAAAATACTTTTTGTTATTTTTTGGGTCAAAAAATATGCCAGTGAATTCATTTGACGGCTCCTTTCGGCAAAAGCCCTTGCAAAAAGCATTTGAGTTAAATTTCACACACACACTTCTTCAAATAAATAAAAAACCATTACACTGTCTGCTCATTTTTCCACATTGTAACCGATATTTTCAAAGAAGTCCATTGTATTTTACAAGATCAAAAAAATAAGCAGCACCAAGGCAAAAGCCTTGGTGCTGCTTTGCTTTAACCCGTCCGTCTTTTGCGATTGAACACCGCATAAAGCGGCAATCAAATCCAAAAACAGGGGGCTAATAATTCACTTTAAGCTGCCTTTGGGGACAAATTACTTTGCCTTGGGGCCTGCGTTGGTGATCTCAGCGGGCATGTTGGGGTACTTCTTAGCGAAGTTGTCCTCGAACATCTTAGCCAGCTTGTTAGCCTGCTCGTCGTAAGCAGCCTTGTCTGCCCACATGCCGCGAGCGTCCAGCATCTCGTCGGGAACGTTGGGGCAAGCAGTGGGATAGTCCACGTTGAAGATGTCGTGGTGCTTCCATTCGCCGGTGAAGTTGTCGTTCAGAGCTGCGGTAACCATTGCACGGGTGTAAGCCAGCTTCATGCGCTTTGCGCCCATGGATGCGCTGCCGCCTGCCCAACCGGTGTT
>RCNI01001627.1_pt1 | contig 11874 bp, 11 predicted proteins | sample 2041151 | NCBI WGS metagenome assembly RCNI01 (sample SAMN09708214, study PRJNA481090) | feces metagenome | isolation source: feces | place: Antarctica: Albino Rookery
TCCACCCTTCGGACACTGGGCTTTCAGGTGGTGACGGTGCTGATTTTCCCCCTTATCTGGAAGGAGGACGGCATCTGGCTGTCCATTGTGATGGCAGAATTGCTGGCGGCACTGGTGGCGGTTATTTTTCTGGCCTGCAAGCGAAAGAAATATCAGTATTAAACAGAAGATTTACCGCAGGGTGCTGCCGACCGTCCTCGGCGGTACCCTGCCGCAGAAAAAGGCCGGAGAAATTTTCTTGACAATCGGGACAAAAGGTGGTACTGTAGCTGTAAACTCAATATCGACAAACGAAGTTCTTAGAGGAATGGCGTAAGCCAGCCGAAGGAGTAAAACTCGCAGGCGTCTGTAGGTTCAGACAGGGACTAAGAATGGATGTGGCTCTGGAGAAGCTCAAAGATGAGTACCGAAGGTGCAAAGCGGCTGCGGCCGCCGAATCTCTCAGGTAAAAGGACGGAGTGGTAGGACACGGGTGGTTTTCGCCTATGCATGTCTGTGCTTTCTTTTCCGGAGCAGTTGGTAATCAGCTGTTCCGTTTATTATTTTGTAGGAGGAAATGACATGTTAGACTCGCTGGAAAAAATCCTGTTCCCCATCGCATCCACCATCAATACCTATTTGTCAAACTACATTCTGGTATTTCTGCTGCTGGGCGTGGGCATCTGGTACACCATCAAAACCCGCTTTATCCAGGTGCGCTGCTTTAAAGAGGGTATGAAAAAGACCTTCGGCAATCTGTCCCTCCGGGGCGGCAAGCAGAGCCAGGGCATGAGCTCATTCCAGGCGCTGGCCACCGCCATCGCCGCACAGGTGGGTACCGGTAATATCGTAGGTGCTTCCGGCGCAATTCTGACCGGCGGCCCCGGTGCCATTTTCTGGATGTGGGTGATTGCTTTCTTCGGCATGGCAACGGTGTATGCGGAGGCCACTCTGGCGCTGAAGACCCGTCAGGTAGATCCCGACGGCACCGTGCGGGGCGGCCCGGTTTACTACATTACAAAGGCCTTCCGGGGCGGCTTCGGCAAGTTCCTGGCCGGATTCTTTGCGGTGGCCATTATCCTGGCTCTGGGCTTTATGGGCTGCATGGTGCAGGCCAACTCCATCGGCTCCACCTTTGATACGGCCTTCGGGATCCCGGGCTGGGTGATCGGTGCCATTTTGGTGGTTGTCTGCGCAGTGATTTTCCTGGGCGGCGTTCAGCGGCTGGCGGCGGTTGTGGAAAAGCTGGTGCCTGTGATGGCCGGTATTTTCCTGCTGGGCGGTCTGGTAGTTCTGTTTGCCCGGATTCGCTATATTCCGGAGACCTTCGGTATGATCTTTAAGTATGCCTTCCAGCCCCAGGCGATTTTGGGCGGCGGCTTTGGCTACGCCATCAAGACAGCCATCAGCCAGGGCGCTAAGAGAGGCCTCTTCTCCAACGAAGCCGGCATGGGTTCTACCCCCCATGCCCACGCCCAGGCCAATGTGGCCCACCCCCACGATCAGGGTGTGGTGGCCATGGTTGGTGTGTTCATCGATACCTTTGTGGTTCTGACCCTCAATGCTCTGGTGGTGATCTCCACCCTCTACACTGCCGACGGCCCCTTGAGCGGCTGCGGTGCTGCCGCTGCCAGCCAGACCCTCAACAAGGCCAATCTGGCCCAGACCGCTTTTGGTGTTGTGATGGGTGAGAATCTGGGCGCTGCTTTTGTAGCTGTCTGCCTGCTGTTTTTCGCCTTCTCCACGGTGCTCAGCTGGAACATGTTCGGCAAGATCAACGTGGTGTATCTGTTCGGTAAGAAGGCCGCGCCGGTATACTCTGTCATTGCCCTCCTGTTCATTTTCGCCGGTACACTCATGTCAAATGATCTTGTGTGGGAGCTTACGGATATGTTCAACAATCTGATGGTCATCCCCAACACCCTGGCGCTGTTCGCCCTTACCAAGATGGTGATTTCCTCAGCGCGGGAGCGGCAGCTCATTTAAAAATGCATCCCCTGCAGATAAAATGCCTGTTGACGGCAGATTGTCTGCGGGGGATTTTTTGACCTTAGAGCCTTTTTGCCCAGGGCGAAGGCCCACGGGAGGGAAAAAGATGCCCAGTGGAGTGCACCAGAGGGAAGTGGGGAAAACCCCGGAATCCAGGGAGAAATCCCGGAAAATCCGGTGGATTCTACTGGGGGTAGAGTAGAAAAAACCGATTCTACCAGCAGGGGCTGACGGTTTTGCCAAGTAGGTTGTGCTATTGGGGGCGGGACGGTATAATGAAACCAGTATGTATCCCCGGGGCGGAGACTCCCTCGAGAGGATAAATTTGAGGAGGATAAGCATAATGAGTTTTGTGATCGTCACAGATACATCGGCCAACCTGCCTACGCCGGAGGCAAATGAATACGGGATTACGGTGGTTCCCCTTTCGTATTCTATCGATGGAGAAGCTCACGAATGTTTGAACACAGAGGACTTTCAATATAATGCATATTACGAGGCTATGAAATCCGGGACCGTCATTACCACATCCCAGATCAATCCTCAGAAATACATGGATAACATCGCTCCGCTGCTGAAAGAGGGGAACGATATTTTGTTTGTAGGTATGGCATCGGGCATCAGTGGCTCCTACAACTCCATGCTGATTGCAAAAGACCAGCTGCTGGAGGAGTATCCGGAGCGGAAGATCTGTCTGGTGGACAGCATGGGTGCCTCCCTGGGTGAGGGCCTTCTGGTGCTGGAGGCCAACCGCTGTAAGCAGCAGGGCATGAGCCTGGAGGATACCGCCGAGAAGCTCCTAAAGCTCCGCAAGCGTATGTACCAGATTTTTACGGTAGACGATCTGATGCATCTGCGCAAGGGCGGACGTCTTTCCAATGCGGCGGCCTTTGTGGGTGCACTGCTGCACATCAAGCCCCTGCTGAAGGGAAATGAGGAGGGCAAGATCGTGTCCTTTGAAAAGGTGAGAGGCCGTAAGGCCGTCATCTCCCAGATGGCACGGAAGTATGAGCAGCTGGTGGTGGATCCGGAAAATCAGGTGGTAGGTATCTCCCAGTGCAACTGCATGGAGGATGCCCAGCGCCTTGCTGAGCTGCTGAAGCAGAACCGTCCTCCCAAGGAGATCAAAATTGTGGACCATGAGCCGGTAACCGGCTCCTACCTGGGTTCCGGTGCGCTGGCACTGTATTTCCTGGGCGATGAGGACGTCCGCCAGAAATAAAAAGCTGTACCGAAAAAGCAGGAAATCCCCCAGGGATTTCCTGCTTTTTTCATCTGAAGGGGGTATCCCTCCCAAGATGGGTGCTTGACAGGAAAAGACCTCAGAAGTATAATCCTATTACAAATGTAAGACTATGGAGGGTGACTATGAAACAGCTGCCGCAGATTTCAGATGCAGAGTATGAAGTGATGGATATTATCTGGAAGCACGCACCCATTGCCACCAATGACATTGTGGAAAAGCTGACCGCGCACACAAACTGGAGCCCCAAAACCATCCAGACCATGCTGTTTCGGCTGGAGAAAAAGGGGGTTATTTTCCACGAGAAGGAGGGACGTATGTTTGTCTATGCCCCCAGATTCGGGAAGGAGATGTACCGGCAGGCTGCGGGCAACACCTTCGTCAGCCGCTTTTTTGACGGAGCCATGAACCAGATGGTGGTCAATTACCTACAGCAGAGCGAGCTTACCGCCGAGGACATTCATGAGCTTCAGGCGATCCTGGACGAAAAGCGCCGGAGCTGAGAGGGAAATACCATGTTCTTTCTGCGTTTCTTACTGGGGAATCTCTTTTGCAGCCTTCTGGTGGGACTGCTTTTTCTCATGAAACAGGTGGGAAAAGGGCATATCACACCGAGATTTCGGTACAGAGCCTGGTTTCTCCTGGTGATTGCGCTGGGATTTGCCTTTCTGCCCACGGCTTTTTGGAAGGGGCTTGCCGGAGAGATCCCGGATTGCGGTACCCCCTCTGTGCAGACATCTGAGAGTGCGCCTGCTGCAATTGGGGATGCAGTACCGGACTGGCAGCCTGACCAGGGAGCCTGCGACACGCTTACGGAGCACACCGGGTGGCAGAAGTGGTTTGCCATTTTGTGGGCAGTGGGCGTGATCGGTACCGGGGCCTATTTTTGCCTGGGATGGCGAAGACTGAACAGAGTAAAGCGCCTTGCCTATGAGCCGGATGCAGCTGCCCAGAGGCTTTTTGCCCAGTGCCGGAGCCAATTGGGGTTACAGAAGCCTGTGGGGCTGCTGCAGTCCGACAGCATCCCCGCACCTATGGGCTTTGGGTGTACAAAGACTTATATTCTGTTCCCCAGCGGAGTGTTGGAGCGCTGCTCACAGCAGGAGCTGGCGCATATTTTTCTCCATGAGCAGATGCATATCCGGCACCGGGACACCTGGGGAAATATGCTTTTTTGCGGAATTCGGATGCTCTGCTGGTTCAATCCCTGTATCTGGCTGGCCATTTCCGCAATGGAGCTGGACAGAGAGGCCTACTGCGACTGGGATGTGCTGAATCTGTACGATTCTCCCCGGGAGCGGCTGCATTATGGGCAGACCCTCTTGCACGTGGCGTCCCAAACAACAGATGCTGTCCGCTGCCCGGCAAACGGCTTTCTGAGCCGCAAACAGCACCTTAAATACCGCATTATGCAGATTGCGGACTTTCAGCCGGAGCGGAAAAGCGCCAGATGGCTCTGCCGGGGCCTTGCGGCACTCCTAATGGGGGCGATGCTGGTGCAGATTCCTGCCTTTTCGGCTCTGGCTGGGGAAATGGAGGCGGTTTATCAGCCGCCCCGGGATATGAAGCTGGCGGAGGAGGACTACAGCGGATGCTTCGGGGACTTCTCCGGCTGCGCAGTTGTGTATTCGCAAAAATCGGATGTATACCATGTGTACGGACGGGAGCAGGCGGTCAGACGGATCGCCCCGGCCTCCACCTGCAAGCCCTACAGTGCGCTCAATGCCCTGGAGCAGGGGCTCATCTCACCGGACAAGAACCTGCTTTTATGGGATCACCGACCTCAGCCCTTTGCCGCCTGGAATGGGGATCAGAACCTCAATTCCGCCATGGGCAATTCGGTAAACTGGTATTTTGAGGAGTTGGATCGACGGGCCGGGGCTGAGGCGCTGAATCGGTTTTACAGCCGCATCGGCTACGGAAACGGCAAGGTAGGGACGGACACCCGGTACTACTGGAACGGCAGCAGTCTGAAGATCTCCCCACTGGAGCAGGTGCAGCTGCTGAGGCAGCTCTATGACAATGGGTTCGGCTTTCAGCAGGCCAATGTGGATGCGGTGAAGGAGTCCCTGTTTCTGGCAGAGGAACAGGGGTACAGACTCTATGGAAAGACCGGAACGGGAAAAATAGGGGCAAACAATGTAAACGGCTGGTTTGTCGGTTATCTGGAAGGCCCTGGGGATGTGCGCTTCTTTGCGGTGAATCTGCAGGGGGAGCAGAACGCAGACGGCAGGGCGGCAATGGAGGCGGCCTGTGCCATTTTAAAGACCATGGAGAAATAGAAAGGGCTGTCACACAGAAAAATGTGTGACAGCGCATTTTAAAGCATAACTATTACAAATGTAAGAATTACAGGAGACGTGAAATGATGAAATCAGTGGTGGAGAGTATGAAAAAATGGTGGGGCGCTGTCTTTTTTGGGCTGTATGCGCTCCTGGGTCTTATGGCGTGGGGGGTGGAGGGACTTACAGGCTTTCACCTTCGGTCGGCTCCCAGGGTACTCTTGACATTTCTCGGAATCCTGGCCTGGGCGGCACTGCTTTTCTGGGCAGGAGGATGCCTGTTCCGCTGGGGGCGCAGACGGGGCAAAATGTATCTGCTTGCCTTTGAAAAGCCCCTGTATTTTCTGCTGGCTCTGGGGTTTGGTACTGCGCTTCTGGTGGCAGGGCTTATCAATGCGGTGACATATCGGCCGGAGCAGGTTGTGGTGCAGAAGGGGCAGAGGCTGGTTGCCCGGAGCTACAGTTTTTCCGATGAGAGGGTCTCCTATTACCAATATAAAACCCCCTTCTTTTATGGGGAGCAGGTGTGGGTTACCCAGTATGGAGGCGGCGGACAGGAGCCTCCGGCACCTGCGGAGAGGGAGGAGACCACGGCCCCGGAGGTCACATGGGAGCCTGTGGAGGTGATTGAGAACCGGGAAAACGAGCCGGTGCTGTCACTGTCCATCGAGGAATATATTGGCCGCTATAATGAGAGGTACCGCCGGGAAACCGGAAGGGACTACCTGCGCCCCTGGGGCCAGTGGACGATCACCGCCGAGGAAGCAACCATCCACCGGGATTATGACACAGTTTGCTGCTACTTTACAGCGGATGATGCCATCTACCCCCTTCCCACCATCTCGGTCTATATGCCTCCCAATGGCAACTGCATTCAGCAGATCACCGTAAACTTCGATGACCACAGCTACACGGAGAGCATGTTTCAGCTCTATGAGCAGATGTGCTTTTTCACATTGCAGGCGGTGTTTCCGGAGATGACGGACGGGGAGACCCGGGAGCTTGCGGAGAAGCTGAACCGTCTGGCCTATGAAAATATCTTCCCCCATGAGCAGGGCTACAAAAAAGGGTGCGTACCCAGCGCCCTGTACTGCAGAGACGGCATTGGGATCTATGCCTATTTTGCGGCGGGGGAGTGGGTGCATTTCACGGTGATTCCCCTGGATGACAGCCTTATGGCCCAGTTTAGGCAGGGGGGAGTGCAGATCTTGGGGGAGGAATGAAAAAAGGGAAAGAGTCCCGGTTTTCCGGGCTCTTTCCCTTCAGTGTGTCAAAAAAGCGCATCATTCCAGAAAACGAAACCGCCAAAGTACGCTTCCGTCATTCTGAGGAGCGCGGCGACGAAGAATCTGACACTTAGATTCTTCGCTGATGCTCAGAATGACAAAAGAAAGATTCTTCGCTGATGCTCAGAATGACACAACCACATTGTAGACGTTCAGCAGAATCTGAAAGAACGTATCGGTGCATTCGCTGTCCATGTTGGATGCGAATTTGGAGCCGCCCACACAGGCACCCAGGGCAAGCCATGCTGTAGTTTTGCTGTTCAGTTTCACAGGGCTTTTCAGATTGGGGATGTAGGAGGATACAGCCATGGAATGAACCGTACAACCGGACAGAAAGTTGATGCGTGACGGGGACAAGCCGGAGATTGCATCCGTGAGCGGATATTACGGATTGGTATCTGTGATAATGGGGAAACGGAGCTGGATCTGAAATCCCTCCTGCCACTGAGACCGGACATCCAAGGTGATGGCAAGATCCTTTGCAATTTCACTTACCAGATACAGCCCCATTCCGGTGGCCTTCTTTCTGCCGTCACCAGTATCGCCCGTAAAGCCCTTTTCAAAAATATAGGGCAGATCGCAGCTGCGCACGCCGATTCCGTTGTCCCGGAGGGTGAGCACCTGCCTGTCCCCCTCCTGCTGGCAGGAAACAGACAGCCGGGGCTCGCTGCTACAGTAGTTTATGGAGTTGCTCACCAGCTGTCCCAGCAAAAACTGCAGCCCTCTCCGGTCGGAGTAGACAGAGCAGCCGGGAAGATTGCAGGTGACGGAAAAGTTTTTTTCGTCCAGCAGGGGCTTGTAGTTTTCCAGCACCTCCTGCGTGCAGGAGCGGATGGAGATAGGCTCAAACAGATAGTCCTTTCCGCTGCCCTTGATGCGGGCGTAGAAGAGCATCTGCTCCACGGACTCCTGGGTGCGACTGCGGATGTAATCCAGCTTAAAGCCCATATCCGGGGACATTTCCTCCCTGTGATTGTCCAGAAGCAGGGTCAGCAGGGAGAGGGGGGTCTTTGTCTCATGGGCCCAGGACTCCACATACTGCTGATAATCGGAGAGGGTCTCCTGCAGGTCGGTGTAAGAGGTCTGGTACTGCCGCAGGGTCTGCCCCAGAAGCTCCACAGATTCGCGCTGGGCTGTGCCCACCGCCTTGCATAGCAGCTGCTGATGATAGGCATCCGGGCTGCTCAGAAAGGCCAGAAAGGCATGATACCTCTTGCGCTCCCGGAGCAGCAGTGCGGTGCACACACAGAGAAAGAGAAACAGGGTGGAGAGCAAAAGCACAAGGGCCATGGAAGCAAGAGCCTTTGCATCTGCGATCCACAAAAGCAGCACGGTAAAGCTGTCCACCGCCAGCAGCAGAAGAAGCCATGGCAGATATCCCAGGAGAATTTTTCCGTTACGCTTCATAGGCAGGATCCTCCTGGGAGACAAGCCGATAACCGGTTCCCCGGACGGGGACGATTTTTGCAGCCATGCCCAGACTGGCCATGTTTTTTTTGAACCGTGTCAGATTCACCTGTAAGGCGTTTTCGTCAATGAATTCCGTGGTTCCCCACAGGGCCAGACAGAGGGACTCCTTGGGTACGATCTCCCCACCAGATAGCAGGAAGGTCTCCAGAATCTTGCCCTGGTTTTTCGGCAGGATCACCGACTGATTGTGGATATACAGGGTGTAGGTCTGCCGGTCCAGCAGAAATCCCGGCCCCTCCAGCAGATTGGAGCGCCCCTCGTAGCGCCTTAGCACATTGGACACCCGGGCCAGGAGCCGCTCCTTTCTGCAGGGCTTTGTGAGAAATTCATCGGCCCCCAGATCCAGTGCGTGCAGCTCGTCACAGAGCTGATCCCGGGAGGTGAGCACCAGAACCGGAATGGCGCTTTTCTGCTTGAGCATCCGGCAGATTTCAAAGCCGCTCATGCCGGGGATATTCACATCCAGAAGCACCAGATCCGGTGCCTGCTGCAAAAGCTGGGACAGCACATTCTGAAAGCTGGTGATCTCAATGACCCCATAGCCGGCCCTCCGGAGCATATGGGACAGCTCCCCCCGCATGAGCGCTTCGTCTTCAACCACTGCAATCTGCTTCAAACAGACCCCTCCTTCCGGTGCCGCTGGGTTATTCCTCCCGATCCGGTACCATCAGCGACAAAAGATAGCGGCTGCTGGATCGTTTCACCACGGCAATATAGATACATTCTACCACACACAGCATGAAAATCATAGCCGCCGAAATGACCATCATCTGGGAGAGCTGTCCGAATACGGCGGGGGGCAGAATTCCTGTCAATAGGCCCCGGATCCCGAAGAGACTGCTGATAAGGGCAACCGAAGTGGGGATGCCGAAGTACCAGTTGATCTGATTGCGTGCGGACTTGCACAGCACCTCATAGGTGGCACCCAGTCGAATGAGGGATTTGTAGCGCTTCTGGGATTTCTGCTGTCCCATGAGAAACTGGACACCGATGATGGTATTGGCTACCAGCAGGAAGATAATGGCAAGATAGATGGTAATGTAGCTGGAGGCTACCATATAAAACATCTGCCGCCCCATATTCTGCAAGTGGCTTTCATAGGTAAGGCCGGTGTGATCCAGCTTTTCATTTACATAGGAGATGGCGTTCATAAGGCCCTGCTTCTGTACCAGTTCCGGGCTTAATACGCCGTTGAGGTAGGCATCGTATTTTCCCAGGGTGTAGTACTGGAAGGACTCCTCCGGCAGGATCAGAGCGAAGGACAGGGTGATGGCCCCGTCTGTAATCAGATTGGTGGTCTGGACGGTCCCCGCCAGATGGTGGGGATTTTCGTCCAGTGTGACCTCCGGTTTCTGAGCCAGAACAGAGTTGAATAGGGCTGCACGCTCCGCCGTCACAAAGAGCTCTCCCATATAAACGGCAGCCTCATCCGGCTCCAGCTCCAATGCAGGAAGGCCTGCGTGCTGCAAAAGCTGGTTGTAGCTGTCCAGGGAGATGAGATAGGGATAGGTTGCATAGCTCAGATTGTTTAAAAGAATGTCCCGATCCTCGGAAGGGGGCAGCTGCTCCAGAGCGGAGAAGACGGACTCCATCCGGTAGGAGTTTTCATAATCGTCGGTGGTGCGGATATGCCCCACCTTCATTTCAAACAGATCCTCGAAATAGGGCGTTAGGTCGTGCTCTGCAAGGCTCTGCCGGACAGGGTCTGCGGTTCCGGCCCCCTCCTGGCTTTTAAAGGTGTAGTCTAAGACATGCCGGGACTGTCCCCGGCTGGCGGCCACGGCAATGCCGGTGCCAAAGCAGCACATGGCGGCCAGGATCAGCAGAGAGCAGACCGCAAGTACGCTGTGGCGGCGGATGACGGTCTCCTCAATCTGGCGGAAATTGAACACATGCAGACGGCCCTTCTGTTCGGCTTTTGCAATCAGCCCAATGGGGAACTGAAGCCCCCAGAAGGTGACAAAGGTGCCCAGAAGCCCCAGAATGAGGGTAAGCCCCATGGATTGGAGCCGCACCCATGCGGTGCCGCAGATCGCCATGCGGTAGGCGATGATAAGGCAGGTGAGGCCCAGCACCATAGCACACCCATACAGCCAGGGGGGCAGCTGCTTTTTGGCACCCTCCGGGGTGTCCACCAGCAGAGAGCCGATCTCCTGACGGCTGATTTTTCCGCTGAGAATGAGAAAGGCCAGCAGCTTAATGACAAAGAAGCCCAGAGCCGTCCATAGAACCGCCTGTAATGAGAAGGTGATCTGGTGGCCGATGATGTCAAGCCCCACCCACCGGGCGGTCACAAGGCTGATCAGCTCAGACAGTAAAACCGCAACGGGCAGGCCGATGGCGAGAGCCGCGGTGCTGCTGTAAAAATCCTCCGCCAGCAGCATGGCAAAGAGCTTGGTCCGGCGCATCCCCATCATAAGGTAGACACCGAATTCCCGTCTGCGCCGCTCCAGCTGGAATTTGCTGGCGTAGTAGATGAGGAAAAAGAGGATCACCAGCGTGAGGCCGTAAAAGACAGGCACCATGGTGAGCAGCTTATTCACAGCGTCGCTCTCCATTTTCGTCAGAAAAAGCATAATGTCCTGATGGGACAGGGAGAGAATAATGTAAAAGGCGATGATGGAAATAATGAGGGAGGAGAAAAACAGGCCGTTTTCCTTCCGGCTTCTGCTTGCGTTGCGGCGAACCAGCTTATAGAACATTTGCGCTGCCCCCTCCCAGTTGTGCCATGACCTTCAGAATGCGCTCGTAGAACGCCTGCTGAGACTCCCGGGGGATGTCTCTGCGCAGCTCGTGGAAAATCCTGCCGTCCTGAATAAAGAGAATGCGCTTGCAGTAGCTGGCGGCGCTGGAATCATGGGTCACCATCAGTATGGTGGCACCCATATCCTGATTGAGGCCGGAGAGCTTTTCCATCAGCGCCTTGGCGTTCTTGGAGTCCAGTGCGCCGGTGGGCTCATCGGCCAGAATCATGCCCGGGTTTAAAATAAGGGCTCTGGCGGCGGCGATCCGCTGCTTTTGGCCTCCCGACATCTGGGCCGGGAACTTATCCAGCACGTCGGTGATCTCCAGATAGGAGCATAGCTGCTCCAGCCGCTCCCGGCTCTCCTTTTCCGGGACCTTATGCAGGGAGAGGGGCAGCTGAATGTTCTCCCGCCCGGTTAAATTGTCCAGAAGCTCAAAGTTCTGAAATAAGTATCCGATGTCCCGGCCCCGGTAATCCGCAAGGGCGGAGCCCTTCAGCGTGTCGATCTGCTTGCCCCGGAGCATGATTTTGCCGCTGGTGGGACTGATGACGGTGGCAATGCAGTTAAGGAGCGTAGACTTGCCGGAGCCGCTGCTGCCCATAATGCCCAGAAACTCACCGGGCATGACCCGAAAGCTGATCCCGTCCAGAGCCTTGGTCTGGTTGGGGGCTTTTCCGTAGTATTTTTTGAGAGACTCGATTTCGAGAATAGATTCCATATTCAGTACCTCCTGTGTTTCTGGAATTATCATAACACAGGTTTCTGGGGAAATACACTTACAGCGGATGAAAGGTTATGGCCTATTGGTGGGCAAACGAATAAGGCAGCGCCGCCCAACCGGGGCGGCGCTGGCTTTAGAGTGCCGGAAAACGAGTCAC
>RCNI01001628.1_pt1 | contig 11867 bp, 12 predicted proteins | sample 2041151 | NCBI WGS metagenome assembly RCNI01 (sample SAMN09708214, study PRJNA481090) | feces metagenome | isolation source: feces | place: Antarctica: Albino Rookery
TGGACGGCACACTGCTGGCCCATGTGGAGGGGGGCGTGCCCAACATCATCTTGCAGCTGGATCGGCTGGACGCTTTTACGCTGGGTGAGTTGATCTATTTCTTCGAGTATTCCTGCGGTCTGTCCGGCTATCTTCTGGAGGTCAATCCCTTTAACCAGCCCGGTGTGGAGGCCTATAAGAAAAATATGTTTGCCCTGCTGGGCAAGCCTGAATACGAGGCATTGCGTGCGCAGTTGCTGGCGAAATTATCGTAAAATATTTCGTTCATTTTCCAATAAAAAGAAATTAGAAATTCCATTGCTATTTTCATACTGATGTGGTAATCTTATTTACAAGTATAGGACCACCACTGGTTACCATACATTTCAAAGGAGTGATTTCTGATGGTTAGACTGATTATGGGTACCGCCGGTGCCGGTAAGACGAAGCAGTTGATCGAGCTGGTCCAGGCTTCCGTGGAAGCTGAGAAGGGCAGCGTTGTGTGCATCGAGTCCGGCGCGGACATGACCTACGACGTCAGCTACAATGTGCGTCTGGTCAATGCTGCTGAGTATGAGCTGACCTCTTTCGAGAGTCTGCGTGGCTTCGTAAGCGGCCTGTACGCTGGCAACTATGATATTTCCCATGTGTACATCGACAATCTGTGGAAGATTACCCGTAATGCTGAGCTGCAGGACACGGAGAAGTTCCTGAACTGGCTGGATCGTTTCAGCGAGAAGAACTCTGTGAAGTTCACCGTCACTGTAAGTGCTGCTGCTGACACCGCCACCGATGTCATGCGCAACTTCATGTAAGTTAAAAAAAGGACTGCGGTACACGCCGCAGTCTTTTTTTATGCTTTTCCCCCTTGAGTAGGGACCGGATTCATGGTAGAATACTAACATTACGGGTCAGGCAGTATGCCCCGCCCCGGTTTCCCCGCCGCGTAAAAATAGGGGCCTATGCGGGTATGATGAAATTGGTAGACATGCGAGATTTAGGTTCTCGTGCAGCAATGCGTTGGGGTTCGAGTCCCCATACCCGTACCAAAGCGCCGCACCTACTGGGTGCGGCGCTTTGCTCTATCGTTCTTCCATTTTCCCCACTTTCCAACCCTGCCCAACTGTGATATACTGCTTTTTAGCCCTGTAATCAGGGCAAACTCTGCGAATTGCGAGGTTTTGGCTTATGAAGCGTGTGGCCAGTATCCAAGATATTTCCTGCCTGGGGCGCTGCTCTTTGACGGCGGCCCTGCCGGTGCTGTCCGCCATGGCGGTGGAGTGTGCTGTCATTCCCACAGCCGTTCTCAGCACCCACACCGAATTTGATGGCTTCGTGTGCCGCGATCTCACCGATCATATCCTGCCGGTCGCCCAGCATTGGAAGAGTCAGGGCATCCATCTGGATGCCTTCTATACCGGTTACATGGCAAGCCCGCAGCAGGCCGAACAGATCTGTGCCGCCTACGATCTTCTGCGAGATGCAGATACCCAGCTGTTCGTCGATCCCGCTATGGCTGACCACGGCAAGCTTTATCCCACCTTTGACGCAGACTTCCCCCGCAGCATGGCTAAGCTCTGCCGCCGCGCCGATCTGGTGCTGCCCAATCTGACGGAGGCCTGTCTGTTGACCGGCACGCCTTATCAGGAACACTACGATGAGGCCTACATTCATACCCTGCTGCGCCAAATGACCGAGCTTGGCCCCCGCCGGGCCGTCATCACCGGCGTTTCCTTCGCTCCCGACCGGCTGGGTGCCATGAGCTATGACCGGGACAAGGACGAGTATTTCGGTTATTTCAACGACCGTCTGAACATCCACTACTCCGGCACCGGCGATATTTTCGCCTCCACCACCGTGGGCGGTATCATGCGGGGGCTATCGCTGGAGGAGTCCCTCACCCTCGCCGTGGATTTTACGCTCCACTGTCTGCGCATCACCTGTGCTGACCCCACCGCCCCTCGCTACGGGGTGGAATTTGAACGGGCACTGCCTCTGCTCTATGAGCGGCTGGGCCCACTGTAAGCCTTCCATTTTCCCCGATGCCTCACCGCACCGGGGATTTTTACGGCAAGCACGGCAATACGGGCATATTTCTGATGGATTTTCCTGTGATTGTTGCCGATATGGCTGAAATCTGTGGCTTTTCTCTTTACAGAGTTCGATTTGTTGGATATAATAAAATGGTTAAAGAAATTTTTCGCAAAGGAGACACCAAGTATGGCAGTCATTGAATACGATGAATATAAACAAAAGCTCCAGGCGCTGGAGCCCACCCTCACGGAGCTTGAAAAGGCACTGGGTATCCCCAAGGCCCGGGAAGAGCTGAGCGCTCTCCAGGCGGAGACCGAAACCGAGGGCTTCTGGAATAATCTGGAGCACTCCACCAAGGTCTCCCAGCAGATCAAGCGTCTGGAGCACAAGATCCACAAGCACGACCGTCTGGTCTCCCAGTATGAGGACACCATGACCATGTGTGAGATGGGTCAGGAAGAGGATGACAGTTCCTTGCTGGATGATGTGATTTCCGGCTATGCCGAACTGGAGAAGGAAATCAGCGAGCGTCGTCTGGCAGCCCTGCTCAACGGCGAGTATGATGCCAACAACGCCATTCTGACCTTCCATGCCGGTGCCGGCGGCACCGAGGCACAGGACTGGACCGGGATGCTGTACCGTATGTACACCCGCTGGGCCGAGCGTCACGGTTACACTTATGAGCTGCTGGACTACGAAGCCGGTGATGAAGCCGGTATCAAGAGCGCAACCATCAGCATTGAGGGCGAGAACGCCTATGGTTATCTGAAGAGCGAGAACGGCGTGCATCGTCTGGTGCGCGTGTCTCCCTTTGATGCCAATGCCCGTCGCCAGACCAGCTTTGCCGCTCTGGAAGTTATGCCTGAAATGCCCGATGACGGTGAAATTGAGATCCGTCCGGAGGACATTGAAATGCAGGCCTGCCGTTCCTCCGGTGCCGGCGGTCAGCACATCAACAAGACCTCTTCCGCTGTGCGTCTGACCCATCTGCCCACCGGCATTGTGGTGTTCTGCCAGACGGAGCGCAGCCAGTTCCAGAACCGCGACAACGCCATGAAGATGCTCAAGGCCAAGCTGGTCGAGCTGAAGATTCAGCAGAACGCAGAGAAGATCTCCGACATCAAGGGCGTACAGATGAAGATCGAGTGGGGCAGCCAGATCCGCTCCTATGTGTTCATGCCCTACACCCTGGCCAAGGATACCCGTACCGGCTACGAGATGGGTAACATCCAGGCCGTGATGGATGGTGACATTGATGGCTTCATCAACGCCTATCTGACCGCCGCCGCCAACGGTGAGCTGAAAAAGTAAACCAACACGCACACAGGGCTGCCCTTTTCGGCAGCCCTGTTTTTCTGACAAAAGGAGGGCGGCCGCATGATCCGCTATATTTTATTCGACATGGACGGCGTACTGATCGACTCTGAGCCGGTCCATTTCCACATCTGGCAGGAGGTCTTTCACCGCCACGGTCTGGACATCGACTTTGCCCATTACCAGCACTGTGTCGGCTCCAATCTGGATTCCCTCTTCCACATGGCCCAGCAATACTACGGGGTCAATTTTCCTGACCGAGCGGCCTTGATTGCAGAGTTCCGTCAGGCCAAGGAAACCCGCCTTCAAGGCGACGGTATGCCGCCCATCCCCGGTGTCTGCGACACGGTGCGTATACTGCACCGCCGGGGCTACCGCATGGCTGTTGCCTCCTCATCGGCGCTGCCCTACATCGAAAAGTGCACGAATCAGCTGGGCATCCGGGATTGTTTTACCCAACTGTGCAGTGGGCAAAACGTGCCCCATCCCAAACCGGCCCCGGATATTTTTCTGGCAGCCGCTGATGCACTGCACGCCCCGGCTGCGGAGTGTCTGGTGATTGAGGATTCCCACAACGGCGCTCTGGCCGCCCAAGCCGCCGGCATGACTTGCTGGGGCTTCCGCAATCCCAGCAGCGGGGCACAGGACTTATCCACAGCATCGTGGATTTTTACCGACTTTCCCCAGCTGTTGGAGCAGCTGCCTCCCCTCGTATAAAAAAGGACGGATGCCCAGCATCCGTCCTTTTTATATCTTTTTACAAGAACCTTTTCTGCACAGGGAAAGCCTCTTTCCTACTTTCCCGGCGGATGTGACTGAAATGGCTTGTCCCTAGGAACTGCGCCACCATCGCCAAGCCACCGCAGCGGCCTGCAATCTTGTCCGCTCTTCCGGGGGAAGGCTCACTTGACGTACTCCTCCGGGTCCACCACTTTGCCGTCCTTCATCACCGCAAAATGGAGGTGGGGACCCATCTCACTTTCAGCTGCGGCCGTATTGCTCACATAGCCGATGATGTCCCCAGCGCTGACCTCGTCTCCCTCCTTCACCGGGGGATCGACCGCCAGACTGCTGTACTGCGTGGTATAGCCGTCGGCATGGGTAATGATCACCGTGGTGCCCATCAGCTCATCGTCCGTCACTTTCTCCACTGTCCCCGCCGCTGCTGTCTTCACAGCGTCTCCCTCGGCTGCCTGAATATCCAGCCCGCCGTGGGTGCGCCAGTCGCCCATGGTCTCGTCATACAGCAGTTCCGTCATGCTGAACACTGTGACCGTGGTTCCATCCAGCGGAGAGATGACCTGCGGCAGCAGATCCTCCGGCTCCATGGTGGCAGCGACTTCCTCTTCCGGCAGCTGCGGTTCCTCCTCCGGTTCTTCTTCCACTTCCAGCGGCTCTACCGGCTTAGGTGCCGGGGCAGGGGGCTGGTTCTCCTGAATCACGGGAGTCTGCGTCGATGCTTCCCGAATCGCGTTGATGGGACGATAGAGGGCATAATAGCCAATGACACCTGTGGCTGCAAGGCACAGGGCAAGGGCTATGTATAAGCCCTTGCCGGCCAGCAGATCCTTCATCTTGGATGGATCAAACTTACGCATAGATTTGCCTTTCCCGCAAGAGAAGCCCCTCCTGCGGTGCCACCGTTTTCGGCAGGCAGCACGCCGAATTTATTGAGAAAAGAACCTCTGGCTCCAGTATGGACAGCCAGAGGTTCTTTTATACAAATTCGGGGCAAATCCGCAATTACGGCTCAAACTCACCCTTGAGATCCCGGGTGAACAGATCACGGAGCACATCGTTGGGCTGGGCATTTTCGTAGAGGATCAAATACACGGCCCAGCAGATGGGCAGCTCCACATGGTATTTTTCACCCAGCTGCAGCATGGCACGGACGGTATAGTATCCCTCAGCCAGCTGGTCGTACTCCTCCCCCAGAATGAAGGACTCACCAAACTGACGGTTGTGGCTGTATTTGGAAAAGACGGTGGCCTCATAGTCTCCCAGATGGCACAGACCGTAGGCACTCAGCTCACTGCCGCCCATAGCACGGATCAGCCGGCCCACTTCCCGGGTACCGCGGCTCATCAGTGCGCCCTTCAGCGTGGACAGATGCAGCCCGTCGAGGAAACCGGCGGCAATGCCCACCACGTTCTTGGCGGCGGCGCCCACCTCGCTGCCGATCAGATCGCTGCCGTAGTAGAAACGGATCAAGTCACTGGAGAATTCCTTCACCAGACGGCGTTTGGTAGCCTCGTCCGCACTGTCGATGACCATGCAGTTGGGGATGCCCCGATAGAATTCCTGCACATGACCCGGCCCCAGCCAGACAGCCACCTGATTGCTGGGGTCCAGATTGTCCCCGGCGATCTGGCTCAGACGGCGGCCGGTACCAATCTCCAGTCCCTTCATGCACAAAACAAAGGTCTTGTTCTTCAGCTCCAGCGGCTTGAGCTCATCCATCAGAGCCTGCAAGCCCTGCGAATTGACAGAGATGACAATGGTCTCCGCCTCCTTGGCTGCCGACAGATCGCAGGTCAGGGCGATGGACTCAGGCAGACGCAAAAGATCGTTCTTGCGGGTAGCGAGAAAGGCCTGCATATGGCGGGAACCTTCCCGTCCGTACAGCGTCACATGGTGACCGATATGGTCCAGATACCAAGTAATCAGCGAGCCCCAGCGGCCGCAGCCGATAACGCAAATTTTCATGGAATAACCTCCTAGTGTTCGAGGGTAAATATAAAAATAACCGGAACAGTTTTGTTCCGGTTATTTTATCACGTTTTCGCTAAAAAAGAAACCCTTTACTTCACGATCAGCGTCTGTCCATTCATTTCCTCGGGGCAGGCCAGACCCATCACGTCCAGAATAGTGGGGGCAATATCAGCCAGACGACCGGGGCGCAGCTCCTTGCCGGCGCCGCAGAGAATGAAAGGAACCAGGTTGGTGGTATGTGCGGTCATGGGGCTGCCGTCAGACTGCTTCATCTGCTCGGCGTTGCCGTGGTCTGCGGTAATCATGGCGATGCCGCCCATTTTCAGCGTGGCGTCCACGACGCGGCCCACGCACTCATCCACAGTCTCCACGGCCTTCACAGCGGCTTCCAGCACACCGGTGTGACCCACCATGTCGCAGTTGGCGAAGTTCAGGATGATCACATCGTAAGCGCCGGAGTTGATGCGCTCAACGCACTTGTCGCACACCTCATAGGCACTCATCTCGGGCTGCAGGTCGTAGGTTGCCACCTTGGGGGAAGCCACCAGCACACGGTCCTCACCGGGATACTGCTTTTCCACACCACCGTTGAAGAAGAAGGTGACATGGGCATATTTCTCGGTCTCGGCAATACGCAGCTGGGTCATGCCCATAGAACTCAGATACTCACCCAGGCCGTTCTTGACCTGAATCCGGGGCCAGGCCACCAGCACGTTGGGCATGGTGGCATCGTACTCCGTGTTGCACACGAAGGTCGTGGGGAACATCTCACGCTGGAAACCATCAAAATCGGGGTCCACCAGAGCGCGGGTAATCTCCCGGGCGCGGTCAGGGCGATAGTTGAAGAAAATGACACTGTCACGGTCGGAAATCGTTCCGTTGGCATCGCACACCACAGGCTCCACAAACTCATCGGTGATCCCGGCTGTGTAGGATGCCTCCACAGCGGCCACCGGATCGTCGTTCTGGTTGCCCTCGCCGTAGACCATGGCATCATAAGCCAGCTGGAGACGCTCCCAGCGGTTGTCACGGTCCATGGCGTAGTAGCGGCCCACCAGTGTGGCAATCTTGCCCACACCGATCTCAGCACACTTTTCCTGCAGCTGGGCCACAAAGTCCTTACCGGAGGTAGGAGACACATCGCGGCCATCCAGGAAAGCGTGGATATAGACATGCTCGACACCCTTTTCCTTGGCCATACGCAGCAGGGCCCACAGGTGATCGATATGGGAGTGGACACCACCGTCAGACAGCAGGCCGCACAGGTGCAGGCTGGTGCCGTTGGCAATGCAGTTGTCCATGGCCTTATTATAGGCCTCGTTGCAGAAGAAAGAACCGTCCTCAATGGCACGGCTGATGCGGGGCAGATCCTGGAACACCACCCGGCCGCCGCCGATATTGGTGTGTCCCACCTCACTGTTGCCCATCTGGCCCTCGGGAAGACCCACGTCCAGACCGGAAGCAGACAGCGTCGTGTGGGCATACTCAGCGAACAGTCGGTCCAGCACCGGGGTATTGGCCAGGGTAACAGCATTGCCGCCGCTGGCCGTGGTGAGGCCAAATCCGTCCATGATAATGAGCGTAGTCGGAGTTTTGTTCATAAGATCCTCGTTTCTAGTCGTTCTTCAGGAAATTATTCCTGGTTAGCAGCGTTGATAATCTCCACGAAATCAGCGGGATTCAGAGCTGCACCGCCGATCAGGCCGCCGTCGATGTCAGGCTGTGCCAGCAGCTCAGCAGCGTTGGAGGGCTTCATGGAGCCACCGTACTGGATGGTGATGGAACGGGCAATACGAGCACCGTACAGGTGACGCACGGTGGTACGGATGAAGGTGCAGACCTCAGCAGCCTGCTCAGCGGTAGCGGTCTTGCCGGTACCGATGGCCCAGATGGGCTCATAGGCGATGACGCACTTGCGCAGCTTCTCGGGGCTGACACCAGCCAGAGCGGACTTCACCTGCAGAGCGATCAGCTCCATGGTGATGCCCAGCTCACGCTGCTCCAGGCTCTCGCCCACGCAGATGATGGGGTGCAGGCCGGTCTCCAGAGCGGCATGGACCTTCTTGTTGACGCTGACATCGGTCTCACCGAAATACTGACGGCGCTCGCTGTGGCCGATGATGACGTACTTCACGCCCAGATCCTTCAGCATCTCAGCGGACACCTCGCCGGTGTAAGCGCCGGACTGCTCATAAAAGACATTCTCAGCACCCACGGATACGCGCATATCCTTGAAGGCCTTGATGGCAGCGGGGATATTGACAGCGGGTACGCACACAACCACATCGCACCACTTTGCCTTGGGCAGAACGGTCTTCAGCTCTTCGGCAAACTTCTTCGTTTCAGAAGCGGTCTTGTTCATCTTCCAGTTACCGGCGATAATAGTCTTACGATATCTGCGGTTCATAATGTGATTTCTCCTCTACTTAAATGATAAATTATGTTTGAAAAAGCATATGCTCTTATACAACAAAGCAAAATGGCGGCCTCCCGCATACCCCCTGTGGGAGATATACGGAAGGCTGGCATACTGCCGCACGGAGCGTTGGAAGCCGCCCCGTGCGGTCAAAATTCAACTCAAGCGTCCAGCAGGCAAGCCACACCGGGCAGTTCCTTGCCCTCCATAAACTCCAGGGAAGCACCGCCGCCGGTGGAGATATGGGTCATCTTGTCTGCATAGCCCAGCTGCTGCACGGCAGCTGCGCTGTCGCCGCCGCCGATAATGGTGATGGCGCTGGTCTTGCTCAGTGCCTCAGCCACAGCCTCGGTACCCTTGGCAAAAGCGGGGAACTCAAAAACGCCCATGGGGCCGTTCCAGATCACCGTGCCGGCATCCTTGACAGCATTGCAGTACAGCTCCACCGTCTTGGGACCGATATCCATGCCTTCCCAGCCGTCGGGAATCTCACCGGCAGACACGGTCTGCACATTGGCATCGGGGCCGAACTTGTCGCCGCAGACGGTATCCACAGGCAGCAGCAGCTTCACGCCCTTGGCTGCGGCCTTCTCCACCATCTCCAGAGAGTAGTCCATCCAGTCCTTCTCGCACAGGGATTCACCGATCTTGCCGCCCTTGGCAGCAGCGAAGGTATACGCCATACCGCCGCCGATGATGATGGTGTCTGCCAGCTCCAGCAGATTATTGATCACGCCGATCTTGGAGCTCACCTTGGAGCCGCCCAGGATCGCCACCAGGGGACGGGTCGGATTGGCCAGTGCTCCACCAATCACTTCCAGTTCCTTCTGGATCAGGAAACCGGACACAGCGGGCAGATAGGCTGCCACACCAGCCGTGGAGGCGTGTGCACGGTGCACCGCACCGAATGCATCCGAAACATACAGATCTGCCATATCAGCCAGAGCCTTGGCCAGTGCAGGATCGTTCTTTTCCTCACCCGGCTCAAAGCGGGTATTCTCCAGCAGCAGGACCTGACCGGGCTGCAGAGCCTTGGCCTTGGCCTTGGCATCCTCGCCCACCACGTCAGCAGCCATCACGACCTCGCGCTCCAGCAGCTCGCTCAGGCGCTTAGCCACGGGCTGCAGGCTCAGCTCGGGCTTGATCTGTCCCTTGGGCTTGCCCATGTGGGAGCAGGCGATCACAGCAGCACCGTTGTCCAGCAGATACTGGATGGTGGGCAGGGCAGCACGAATGCGCTTGTCATCGGTAATGACACCACTGCCATCCTTGGCCATAGGTACATTGAAATCGCAGCGCAGCAGAACCTTCTTGCCAGCCACTTCTACATCTTTCACAGTCTTCTTGTTGTAATTCATAGTAGATGCACTCCTTATGAACAATAATAATCTTATTTTTCCGCAGCCATCTCGCCGACACCCAGCAGACCGGGGAACCCGGTCTGGCGCAGGGCCTCATAAACGAGGATGGCCACAGAGTTGCTCAGATTCAGGCTGCGTGCCTGCGCCCGCATTGGCAGACGGATGCAGCGTTGGGCGTATTCCTCGCGGAATTCCCGGGGTAGACCCGCCGTTTCCTTGCCGAAGAACAGCCAACAATCATCGGTGAAAGCGGCCTCATGGTAGGCCTGGGGGGCCTTGGTGGTCGCCAGCCATAAATTCTCTTTTGCCTCGGGGTGGATTGCAAAAAAAGCGTCCAGATTTTCATAATCCTGCACCTGGACAAGATGCCAGTAATCCAGTCCCGCCCGCTTGACGGCACGGTCGGAAATATCGAATCCCAAAGGACGGATCAGATGGAGTCGGCTGCCGGTGGCAGCACAGGTCCGGGCGATGTTGCCGCAGTTCTGTGGAATCTCCGGTTCGACCAATACGATATTCAGAATAAAAATCGCCCCCAGATGTTAAAAACTGTCGCTCTCGCCTATCGAAAACGACTGAAATATATGATTTTGCCCTGTTTTTATAACAGGACTTGCCTATTGTAATGCAAAGCCATCAGAAATTCAACTATAAATTCGAATTTTTGCTGATTTTTTTGGAAAAATATAAAATTCCCGGAGCAGATTGTGGAAAAAGCGGTCACAATGCCCGAATATCCGGAAATTTTTTACTGGTTTTTTATCAGGTATTGCAATGTGTAAAATTCTTGACTAAAATTTCTGTAAAAATACTGGATTTTCTCAAATAGCCTGTTATAATGAAATCAGAATAAAATTTTCTTATGTGTCTGAAAGGGGCTTACATATAATGCGATATACCCATGTACTGATTAACCTGAATGACACCGTAATCTCTGCCAATAAACCTTTCATGCTGCAGGAGCTGCTGTTTTGTCCCGTTCTCACTTGGGTGTGCCGGGAGCTGACCGCCAGTGGCTTGCAGCATTTTTTTATTGTCTGCGATGAGACATGGCGCGAGGATGTTCTGGCCGCCGCTCCGGAGGGCACGCAGGTGTTCTCCTCCGCTGCTGAGGCTGTCGCAGCCATGGACGGTGACGTGCTTGTGATTCCTTCTGCGGTGGTCCCGGTGGCTTCCTTTGCCGGAAGTATCATCTACGGTGCCTCGGCTTCCGCCTTGCATCCGGACGATCTGTCTGCTGCACCGGCGAACTGCCAGCACGAGCTGGACTGGATGCCCATCCGCAGCGTGAAAGAACTCCAGCGGGCCGCCTCCTTGTGCCGCGAGCTGCTCAATGCCCGGTGGATGAGCCAGGGTGTCACGATTGTAGACCCCGCCACCACCTACATTGATCCCCGGTGCCAGATTGCAGCAGGTACCCTGCTGCTGCCCGGTACCATTCTCCGTGGGGAAACCGTCATCGGCGCCGACTGCGAAATTGGCCCCAACACGATGATCCGGGATTGCACGGTGGGCGATGGTACCACGGTCAACGCCTCCCAGCTCAACGAGAGCACGGTGGGCAGCCATACCACGGTAGGCCCCTTCGCCTATATCCGCCCCCACTGCATTGTTGGGGATCACTGCCGCATCGGTGATTTTGTGGAACTGAAAAATTCCCAGATCGGCAACGGTACCAAAGTCTCCCATCTGACCTATGTGGGCGACAGTGACGTGGGCGAGAAAGTGAATTTCGGCTGCGGTACGGTCACCACCAACTATGACGGCAAGCACAAGTATCGCTGCACCATCGGGGACAACGTGTTCCTTGGCTGCAACACCAACCTGGTGGCTCCTGTCACCGTGGCGGACGGGGCGTATACCGCCGCCGGTTCTACCATCACAGAGGATGTTCCCGCAGATGCGCTGGCTGTGGCACGGTCCCGCCAGACCAATAAGCCGCACTGGGCTGCGGAATTCCGCCAGAAGTAATCCTCCTTTATTTTATGAGCTGCAGCCGTTTTGGCTGTCTCAATATATACCAAGAGATAATTTTTTGACTAAGAGAGAAA